>Ga0326597_10000027_pt1 | contig 228370 bp, 175 predicted proteins | sample RVTome_12_FD_203789 | JGI IMG/M metagenome (GOLD analysis project Ga0326597, IMG submission 203789) | Soil microbial communities from uranium-contaminated site in the Upper Colorado River Basin, Wyoming, United States - RVT100D185 | ecosystem: Environmental > Terrestrial > Soil > Contaminated...
GCGCTCCAGCGGTGGAGCATTCCTCGACCCCTGACGGGGCCGGCAGTTCCTTGGGGATTGGCGCCCACGGGTTCCGCTCGGGCCTGCCGGCCCTCGCTTCACCCGTGGCAACAGTCCTCGGCCCCATTCGGGGCCGCCGAAAGTGTCACGGACCCCTGCCCAACCCGGATAGGTCTTGTGCTGTTTCTGAGCGCCGGGACAAGGGTGGTTTTCGACAGTTCGCCGTATTGAGACCACTTGATCGGATTTACCGCTGCGCCATTGGGCGCGGATCGGCCCTATCGCTACGATTCCTCCCATGCCGGTTGTCACCACCCTCGCCACTGATTCGCTCGCCCGCGCGGAGCTGATTCAGAGCGCCGCGGGCCAGTTGGCGGTGCTGCTGGCGGTTCTGGCCGTCATCTTCTGGGCCGACAACCACCCCAGGATCGGGCGCGTTTTCAGAGTGATCCCCGCGCTGGTCTTCTGCTATTTCGTGCCGACGACGCTGACTGCGTTGGGTGTGATCCCCGCCGAGGCCCCCTTGTATGAGTGGGTGAAGCAGTTTGTTCTGCCCGCGAGTTTGTTGCTCCTGACTCTCGCACTCGACCTGAAGGGGATTTATCGCCTCGGTCCCAAGGCGGGAATCATGCTTCTGGCGGGGACGGCCGGCATCATCCTGGGCGGTCCGCTCGCGCTGTGGCTGTGGCAGAGCCAGGTGCCGGACGACGCCTGGCGGCACGTCGCCTACCTGGCCGGGAGTTGGATCGGGGGCGGGGCGAATGCCGTGGCCATGCAGAAAGCTGCCGAATTTCCAGATGCGCTTGTCGCTCCCATCGTCGTGGTCGATGTGGCGGTGGCCAATCTGTGGATGGGCGTGCTCCTGTTCCTTGCGGGACGCCACCGCAAGGTCGACGCTTGGCTCAAGGGGGACACCACCGCGATAACCGAGCTTCAACGCCGGATGGCCGATTTTCAGGCCCGCGTGGCGCGGCCGCCGACCATCGCCGACTTGATCATCCTCCTGGCCCTGGGCTTTGGGTTTGCCTGGCTCGCCCATCTGGCCGGTGAACAGTTGATCGTGACCCCGCCGTTCACGCATATTCAGGCGTACGTCGGCGGGTTTGCCTGGAAGGTGATTTTAGTGACGACCGTGGGTGTCGGTCTTTCCTTTACCCCGGCGCGTCGCCTGGAGGGGGCCGGGGCCTCGAAGCTCGGCGGGGTGATGATCTACGTTCTGGTGGCCTGCATCGGGGCCGGGGCGGACTTCCACAAGTTGGCGGAGGCACACGCCTTCCTGTGGGTCGGGCTCACCTGGATCGCGGTTCACGTGGCGGTGCTGCTGGCGGTCGCGAAGTTGATCCGGGCGCCGTTCTTCTTCGTGGCCGTTGGGTCGCAGGCCAACGTCGGCGGAGCGGCTTCGGCACCGGTGGTCGCGGCGGCCTTTGATCCCGTCCTGGCGCCGGTCGGAGTGCTTCTGGCCATTGCGGGATACGTCCTCGGCACCTACGGCGGCCTCTGCTGCATCTGGCTGTGCCGGCTCGTGACCGGTGGGCTGTAGGGGCGGCTCCGTCGGTGATTTGATATCAATCGAACTCAAGCTCGAACGTGGGGGCCCGGACCGGCTGTGACGGGGCCGGCGGGACGGTCGCGGGGGTCGTCGCGGCCTCGGGAGGCGGTACGGTCGGCGCTGCCGGGCCGGGTGTCAGTTCCGTGAGCAGCCGGATGGCCGGCATGAGGGCCTCGGATCGGATGGCGTAGAGCCTTCGCTGGGCCTGGCGGGTTTCGGTCAGGATTCCAGCACGCTTCAGGATGGTGAGGTGCTTGGAGATGGCGGGGCGGCGCTGGGGGAACCTTCGGGCGATGGCGCCAGCGGGGAGTTGCCTTCCATTGAGGATCTCGAGAATCTCCCGTCGGGTCGGGTCAGCAAGTGCAGCGAAGATATCGTCCGATATGTGTTCCATATTGGTTCCGTAACTATATCGGAACATAGTGAGGATCCGCTTGAATGCCGCAAAAACCTCACCAACGCGGTCGCCGGTGCCACGGATGCTCCTTCCATAAATCTCAGTGGACTGGCGGATCAGGGGTCGTCGAACAGGCCGGAGACGCTGGTCTGACGGTGGATGTTGCGGATGGCCTGGGCGAACAATGGGGCGGTGGCGACGGTCCGGACCTTTTTGGCCAGGGGCTCGAAGCGGTATTCGAGGGTGTCGGTGATGACGAGTTCGCGGATGGGGCTGGCCTGGATCAGGGCCGCCGAGCCCTGGGTCATGACGCCGTGGGCCACGGCGGCATAGACATCCTTGGCATTCTCCTCTTTGAGCCGTCGGGCCGTGGCGATGAGGGTGCCGCCGGTGATGGTGAAGTCGTCCACGATCAGGGCGTGCTTGCCCTCGACGCTGCCGATGATCCGGCTGACCTTCGCCGCGTGCTGGGGGCCGGTTCGGGTCTTTTCCGCGATGACGGTCTTGGCGCCGAGGGCCCGGGCGTAGCCGTTGGCCATCTTGGCCGCGCCGACGTCCGGAGCGACGACCACCCAGTTCTTGTTGACCTTGCGGCGGAAGTGGTCGGCGATGATCGGCAGGGCGTAGAGGTGGTCCACCGGGACTCGGAAGAAACCCTGAATCTGCGGGGCGTGAAGGTCCATGGTCACGATCCGGTCGACGCCGGCGGCCTCCAGACAGTCGGCCACGACCCGGGCGCGGATCGAGACCCGGGGCTCATCCTTCTTGTCTCCCTTGCCATAGCTGAAGAACGGGATGACGGCGGTGACGCTATTGGCCGAGGCCCGCTTGAAGGCATCGATGTAGAAGAGGATCTCCATCAGGTGGTCGTTGACCGGGTAACTCAGGGATTGGACAAAGAAGACATCGCGGCCGCGGACGTTTTCCCCGACTCGGACGAAGGTGTTGCCCTCGGCATAGTGCATGGCGGCGCACTTGCCGGGCGTGACGCGGAGGTATTTGCAGATGGCCTCGGTGAGTTTGCGGCTGCCGGAGCCGGGAAAGATGAGCAGCTTGTTCGGAGTGGGCATGAGGCGATCTCCGGGGAGGTCTGTTTCCGGCATCATAGCGTTGGTGGTTCGCGGCACAATCTTGTGAGGACGTGGGCAGACCGGGAACCGAGAAAGGATTCTCGGTCCAGCGGGATTCACCGGGCTCACAGAGCCCGGCTCTGTCGGGTCTTCTCACTACGCTGTAATTCCCCGCCTGCGTGGCACCGCGCGGTCATGAAATAGCGAGGGGCATGGATGCTGCCACCGATTTGGTGCGCACCCATGCCTCCCTCGTCTATCTCAGTCGAAACTTCCAGCGCCGGGGTTAGCGGGCCTTGGGCTTGCCGCCCTTGGGTTTGTCCTTGGGCTTGCTGCTGGATGCCGGCTTGGCGCTGGAACCTCGGGTCTTCATCTTGTTAGACATATACATGTCTCCTCATCAAACCCCGACGCCTGTTCTTTCAGAAGCGTCGGGGGAAATCCGCGCCGCTACCCCCTACGTCGGGAGTCATCGGCGCTTTGAATTGTGTTGGGGGGCGGGTGCCTTATGGAGCAGACAATTCGCAATCTCGGCCTGATCCACTGCTGCGCGCTTCCACGAGGCGCAGCGCGTCAGAAACCCATCGTGGATCGCATCGTCGGATTTGGAAGCGCGAGCGGGACGGCCGGATGGCCGGCCGGCGAATTGGCCCATAACCCTGAACGGGTTGGCGTGATCCCTCACGGAGAAGCCTGGGAGGGGTGTGACAAACTGCCGGGCTTTCCCGCCCAAACACAGCAGACACCCGCCACTTCTCTGACAAGTAATATACATCATTTTGTCGGCAGGAGTTCCATTAATTTTTTTTTACTTGAATCTCTGCTCGGTCTCGCCGGAGTCCGAGCAGTCGATCTCGTCCGGCTGCGGCATTGAGGGTCGCGAGCAACAAGTCGACGGAGGCTCCGCCGGGCTCACAGAGCCCGGCTCTGTCGGGTCTTCTCACTCTCGACGCAGCGGCGGTTGTCGCGAGGGTGGGTCGTCGATACCGTAGCCGGAGATGATCGGGATTCAGTTTCGTAAGAGCATCCCGCGGTACTTGGCGATGAAGGCCGTCGGGCCGTGGTGGCGCGGCGCTTCGACGAGCGCGCTCGTGCCGATCTCGCTGCGAGAGATGGACATGCCGAAGCTGCCTTCGCCGGCATGGGTGCGGGTGAGGCCGATCCTGAGCGGCATTTGCGGCTCGGACCTGGCAGCGATCTGTGCCAAGGGCAGTGCCTATCTGTCGCCGCTGACATCGACGCCGTTTGTCCTGGGGCATGAGGTCGTCGGAACGGTGACGGAGGTCGGGCCGCGGACGGAAGGGGTGTCGGTGGGTGAGCGGGTCGTGGTTCAGCCGGCGCTGGGGTGTTGTGTGCGGGGCATCGAGCCGATGTGTCCGGCCTGCGCGGCGAACCGGCCGGCGCTGTGTCGCAACGTGACGCGGGGGGATGTCTCCGCGGGGATTCAGACGGGCTACTGCCGGGACACCGGGGGCGGGTGGAGCGAATCCTTCGTTGCGCATCCCAGCCAGCTCTATCGGGTTCCCCATTCGATGGATGATGAGGTCGCGGTGCTGGCGGAGCCATTCGCCTGCGCGCTGCATGGGGCGCTGCGCGTTGGTGCGGCGGCGAGCGGGACGGTGCTGGTGATGGGCTGTGGGTCGATCGGTCTGCTGACCATTGCGGCGCTGCGGGCGGTGAATGAGCTGGCCGATCCCGGCGGCGGCGCCGGCGCATCGACGGAGAAGCGGCTACGGATCGTGGCGGTGGCGAAGTATGCTCACCAGCACGACCATGCGCTGCGGTTGGGGGCGGATGAGGCGCTCATGCATTGTTCCGAGGTCGGGCGGCGGTATCGGCTGCTTGCGGAGGCGCTGGGGGCAGAGTTGCATCGGCCGGAGATCGGCAAGCCGACGGTGGTGGGCGGGGCGGACGTGACGTTCGACTGCGTGGCATCGTCGGCGAGCATCGACGATTGTTGCCGGTTCACGCGCGGCGGCGGGGACATGGTGCTGGTGGGGATGCCGTCGATTCCGCGGAAGGTGGATTGGACGTCGATTTGGTATAAGGAGTTGTCGCTGCACGCGGCGTATGCCTATGGTGCGGAGCGACATGATCCGGCGGCGCGGACCACGTTTGAAATCGGTTTGGAGATCCTCTCTTCCTGGGGATCGGCCTTGCGGTTGTTGGTCGGTGAGCCGTTCGGGCTTCGGGATTATCGCGCTGCGCTGCGTTCGGCGCTGCACACCGGTGAGAGCGGAAGCGTGAAGACGGTGTTTCGTGTAGGATCGGCCGGGCGGTGAGGTCGAGCGAGTTTGGCGCGCCGTTGACCCGGGCCGAGGACGGCCCGGCTCGCTTTGGGCGCAGGAGCCGCATACTTCGTCATGTCGGATTCTCAGAACAATGGCTGTATCCACACGGTTTCGCGGTCTGATCCGCCGTTTCTCTTCCATTGCGGTGAGGGTTATGAGCGACATCGGTTGCCGGTGGGGACTCGCGTCGTCTATCCCAAGCCACCGATACCGGGGTTGCCTGACGTGCGTGCGGCGATTGAGAAGGCCTTGGCGGAGCCGTTGGAAAGCGAGCCGTTGGTCGAGCTACTGAAGCCGGGGATGCGGGTGACCATCGCCTTTGACGATGTTTCGCTTCCGCTTCCACGAATGAAGCGGCCGGACGTTCGTCAACTGATTATTGAATCGGTCGTGGAGAAGCTCGATGCGGCGGGCGTTTCGGACATTGAATTGATCTGCGCGATCTGCCTTCACCGTCGGGTGACGCCGAAGGAGTTGAAGCGGATGGTGGGCCCGGGGATTTGGAGGCGATTCTGGCCCGATCACTTGCGGAACCACGACGCCGAGGATCCCGAGGGCAATGCGTACCTGGGCAAGACCAGTGAGGGTGAGGAGGTTGAGATCAACCGCCGGGCGGCGGAATCGGACCTGATCATCTACGTCAACATCAACATGGTGACGATGGACGGCGGGCATAAGTCGGTTCCCGTGGGGCTGGGGACGTATCGCACGGTTCGTCATCACCATAACGTCCCGACGATGATGACGTCTTGCAGCTACATGGACCCGGCGACGAGCAGTTTTTATGCGTCATGCGTGCGGATGGGCAAGATCGTGGCCGATCGCGTGCGGATCTTCACGATTGAAACGACTCTGAACGGGGATACGTTTTCTCCGCTCCTGGGATTCATGCAGAAGCGCGAGGCGGATTGGGGGTTGGCGGATCGCGTGGGCCGGAGCCTGTCGGCCGCGGCGCTCAAGGCGATGCCCTTTGCCCTGCGGCGGAAGGCGTACAACATGCTGCCGGCGGCGTATGCAGTGGCCGGCGTCGAGGCCGGCGCGACGGGTCCGGTGCATGAGCGGACGATCGAGAGCGTACACCGGCAGCAGCTTGTGCGCGTGGATGGGCAGGCGGACATCATGCTGGTCGGGCTGCCTTCGATCGGCCCGTACAACGTCAACTCGATTCTCAATCCGATCCTGGTGAAGTGTCTGTCGGCGGGGTATTTCTTCAATTTCTATCGCGGCCGGCCGCTGCTGCGCAAAGGGGGCGTGATGATCGTGCTGCACCCCTTGCAGGAGGCGTTTCATCCGGTCCACCATCCATCTTACATTGAGTTTTATGAGAAGGTGTTGGCCGAGACGCGCGATCCGGCGGAGATCGAACGGAGCTTTGAGAAGGGTTTCGCGAAGGACCCACGATACATCGATCTCTATCGCCATTCCCATGCGTATCACGGGGTGCATCCTTTCTACATGTGGTATTGGGCCTGCCACGGAATGGACCACATGGGCCGGGTCATCGTGGTCAACCCGGTGAGCGCGCGTGCGGCGGAGCGCATCGGTTTTGCAACCGCGAGGAGCCTGGATGCCGCCATTTCTCAGGCGACTGAGCTTGTGGGAGAGCACCCACGGATCACGTACTATCATTGCCCTCCCGTGATCATGTGCGAAGTGAGTTGAGCATGGTTTCCGGCCGTGGCACGCGGTTCCTGATCATTGCCAATCCAACGGCGGGCCGGCGAGACAGTGCGTCGTATGCCCGGAAGATCGCACGACTGTTGCAGGCCGGCGCGGCCGAATGTGCGGTGGCATTCACGACACGTCGCGGTGATGCCGAATCGATTGCGCGGAAGGCCCTGCGCGAATCGCGCGGTGAATCCGGCGCGCGGCTGTGCGTTGTGGCGTGCGGCGGCGACGGCACGATCCAGGAGGTGGTCAACGCCGTGATGTTGGAGCCGGGCGGCGCGGGCATTCTCGGGCTGGCTCCGGCCGGGCGGTGCAACGACTTCGCGTCGGCCCTTGGGATCCGCTGCGACGCCGAACAGGTGGCGGGCATCTTGCTCGCGGGCAAGACGCGGCCGGTGGACGTCGGGAAGGTCAATGACCGGTACTTCTGCACGGTGGCGGCGTTGGGTTTCGATGCGGCAGTGTCGCGATACGTGAATCACATGCGGATGCCGCTGCGCGGGACGATCGCGTACGTCTATGGCGCGCTGCGCGTGCTGCTGGTCTATCGGCCCGTGGCGGTGCGCATCGTTTGCGATGACGTGACGCTTCACGGTCCCCGGTTCCTTGTCGCCAGCGCGAATACGTCCTCTTATGGGGGGCAAATGCGCATCGCGCCGGACGCCAATCCTTTCGACGGGATGTTGGACTTGTGTGTGGTGTCGGTCCTGAGTCGGCTGCGGGTGTTGCGGTTGATGCGCCGGGTGATTCGGGGGGAGCATGGCGGTCTTCCGGAGGTGTCTTTGGTGCGGAGCCGGTCGGCGCGGATCGAATCGCCCGAGCGGCGGGAGATCTGGGCGGACGGTGAGTTGGTGGGCGAGACGCCGGCGGTGATCGAGGTCGTGCCGGAGGCGGTGCGGGTGGCGGTGCCGGAGTCGTTCGTTTGAGGGAGGTGCGAATTCCCTGCCCTCTCTTTCAGGCGGGATGGGGCGCCCGAGTTCGCGTCTTGAGTGCTGGGGGAATCGTGGCGGCCGCCAAACGGCAAGCCTTGGTCGCGGCGTTTTTCCCGATTCGCGTTAGGTTTTATTTCCGCTTGGGGGTGGGGTCGTGAGTTGGGGGCTTTGCGTGGTCTGCTTGAGGATCAGGCGGCGGTAGTAGGCGATTCCCAGGCAGGTCAGGGGGATGGCGAGTAATAGTCCCAGGAAGCCGAGCAGCTTTCCCCAGATGAAGATGCCCAGAAGGATCGCCACGGGGTTGAGGCCGGTGGCGCTGCCCATGATCCTCGGCGTGAGGACGGCATCCTGGAGGACCTGGACGAGGATGAACGCCAAACCGACCCAGGCGAAAGAGGCGAGAAGGCTGCCGTCGCTTCCGATGGCGCGGAAGACGGCGAGGATCGCGGCGGGCACGAGTGCGACAGTCTGGAGATAGGGCACCATGTTGAGGACGCCGACGAAGATTCCGAATGGCACGGCCATGGGCAGGCCGATGAGTGAGAAGGCGAGGGCGAACAGGATGCCCGTCAGAGAGGCGATGAGGAACTGACCGCGGAAGTAGCGGCGCAGGACAAGCTCGAACTCTTCGAGAAAGCTGATGATCTCCTGGCGATAGGCGGGAGGAAGGAAGGACTTCCACGTCTTGCGGTATTCGGGGAAGCCCAGCAGGAGAAAGATCACGTAGAGCAGAATCACCAGCAGTGCGGCGGCGGCGACGCACAACTCGGCGGCGAAGTTGATGACCGTGACTCCGCCGACGGCGACTCTACGAAGCAGGCTGACGAGCAGGGTCGTGAAATCCGTTGTGTGGACGTAGGCAACGGCCCGATCCATGACCATGCCGATCGCCGTGCCCTGGACCCGTTGATGTATCAGGTCGAGCCGGTCGGTCTTCGGCAGGGCCGCGTTGTCTCGGTAGGCCGCAAGGCCCGACCGAAGTTCGGTGAAACCCAGGATGCTTCTGTCGGTGGATGGTTTCGAGGCTGCCTCGGCGCGCTCGGGTTGGGTAGCAGCGATGCCGGTCTGTTCGGCGGAGTTGAACCATGCGACGGTGTCCCGTCGAAACTGGCCGAGTTGATCCTGAAACTGGCTGACTTGTTGGAAAGACATGAGGGCCATGAGCAGGATGAGCGCGAAGCCGACGACAACCACGCCGGTGAGCGTGAAGGCGACGGCGAATCCGCGACGCTGGGTTCTGTTTTCGATTTCGGTCACCAGCGGATTGAGGAAATAAGCCATGACGACGGCCGCGGCAAACGGGAGCAGCACATCCGACAGGTAGCGCAGCAGCGAGAAGGCCGCGACCAGGACCATCGCCGTCAGGACCATTCGGACGACGCGGTCGAAGGTGTAGGGTTTGGTTGAGTCAATCATCGGCCAACTCCCGGCGGCATTGAAATGGCAAGCGTGCCGCGAGGCAACACCGTCTTTGGAGGCCGGCCGATGGTGAGAAATCCTGCCGCCGTGACGATGGCCGAATCGTTTGACTTGTCGTCGGCGTGGAACCGGCGCCGGGTCTGGGATTTCGCCGAGCCCGGGGAATTGAGTTATTATTTCGCGGGGAGGATGAGCGGCATGGATGGTATTGTTTGATGAGAGGCGATCTTCGGTTTCTACTCTTGCTCGGGTGCTTCTTCCTCTCGGGCTTTGCCGGATTGCTCTACGAGACAGCCTGGACGCGCCAGTTTGCCTTTGTCTTCGGGACGTCGGAATTGGCGATCGTCACGGTGTTGGCCGCCTATTTCGGAGGCTTGACGGCGGGCGCGGCTCTGTCCGCGCGTTTCGGGCGCTTCATCCGGCGACCGGTGTTGGCTTATGGCGTGATCGAGTTGGGCATCGCGGCGTCGGCCCTGAGCGTTCCGGCGGCCATTCGTGGTGCGACGCGCTTGTATGTCCATTTTTTCGGCGGCCAATCCGCGTTGCCGGAAGCGGGCGGGTTGACGACGGCATTGTTTTACCTCGCGTGCTCGTTTGTGATTCTGCTGGTTCCCACGGCATTGATGGGGGCGACGCTGCCGCTGTTGGCGGGCCATGCCGTTCGGGCTGAAGATCAACTGGGGCCGCGTGTCGGATGGCTCTACGCCGTCAACACGCTTGGGGCGGTGGCCGGGACGGTCTTCACCGCCTTTGCGTTGTTGCCTCGGTTGGGCCTGGGGCGCACGGTCTGGGTCGGCGCGGGCGTGAATGCGTTGGTGTTTGCAGGCGCCGCGTTGTTGGCGCGCGGGTCGGCGCAGGTGTCGCCGGCTCCTGCGCCGGAACCACAAAAAGCGCTCGCTCGGCGCGGCGGGGGATTGATTCTTCCGTTGATCTTCCTCTCCGGATCGGTTGCGTTCACCTATGAAGTGTTGTGGACACGGCTGCTTGGACACGTTCTCGGCGCCAGTGTTTATGCATTTGCCACGATGCTGGCGAGTTTTCTTCTCGGCATTGCGTTGGGTTCCGCCTTCGCTACGCGGAGCGCGCGGAATGCGATTCATGCCGCTCGCGTGTTTGGCTGGGCCCAGATCGGTACGGCCGTGCTGGCGATGGCAGCCTTTCAGGCGGTGGGCTACATGCCGATCTTCGCGAAGTGGGTGGGAGCGGGTCCGACGTCCGGGCCCTGGGTCAATGCGCTGGTTGCGGGGATTATCCTGCTGCCGAGCGCCGTGTGTATCGGCGCGACGTTTCCCTTGGCCGTGCGCGTGCTCGCGCAGGATGCCATGGATGCGGGGCCGGCGAGCGGGCGCGTTTATGCGTGGAACACGATTGGAGCGATCACCGGTGCGCTCGCGGCCGGTTTCATCATCCTTCCGACATTAGACTATCGTGGCACTCTCATCATCGCGGTTGCCATCAACCTGGGGTTGGCCGTCGTCGTCGGCTTTTCACGATCGATTCACGGCAGGGGCGTGCCGGGCGCTTCACGGCGCGTCGGGTGGGTGGCGACAGGAGGGCTCGCGATCCTGGCGACATTTGTCTTGTTGGCGATTCCCGGCGAGCCCTGGAAGATTCTTCGCAACTCAGCGTTGAGATCCGGCAGTCGGTCGGTGCCGGGGGAGGTCGCCTACTACGGCGTCGGTCGCAGTGCGACGGTCTTGATGATCGCTGATCGCACAGAGTGGACCCTGCAAACCAACGGACTCCAGGAGGCGGTCGTTCGGAGACCTTCCGCGGTGGATACGCTTGTCACCCAACCCTGGCTGACGGCGCTGCCCGCCCTGGCTCGCCCCAGTGCCCGCAGCGTGCTGGCGGTGGGCCTGGGCGGGGGGGTTTTCCTGGAACGCACTCCGAGGAGTATCACGTCCATTGACGTGGTGGAGATCGAGCCCGAGATACTTGCCGCCAACCGCCGCATCTCCGCCGAACGAGCAGCCGATCCACTGGCCGACCCTCGCGTGCGTGTTTGCCTGAACGACGCCCGTGCAGCGATGTTGCTGGCTCCTTCGCGGTACGACGTCATCGTATCTCAGCCTTCTCATCCCTGGACCGCCGGGGCTTCTCATTTATACACGCGCGAGTTTTTTGTTCTGGTGCGCAACCATCTTGCTGATAACGGCGTCTTTGTGCAGTGGATGGGGCTGAACTTTGTGGACGAATCACTCTTGCGGAGCCTGGTTGCCACCTTGGGTGACGTATTCGCTCATGTCCGCGTCTATCAGCCGGCGGGTATGAAGGTGCTCCTCCTCGCATCAGCCGAGCCTTTGTTATTGGAGCAAGCGGCGGCGCGGACTCTCGCAGGAGGCTCCGAAGAATTCGCACAGATGGGGATCATGCTTGCGGAGGATCTCAGCGCAGTGCTGGTCCTCGACGAGGCGGGCGCGCGTCGCTTTGCCGATGGCGCGCCACTCATCACCGACGACGTGAACCGCTTGGAGATGGACTCGCCGCGCGTCATGCGGCACAAACATTTGCCTTCGGAATGGAACAAAGTGTTCAAACGGTTCAGGCCCCAACCGGAGTCGCTATGGGCGAATCATCGCAGATATCTCGTGCGTCGCCTCATTGCGCGCGGGAATCTCGACCGTGCGCTGGAATTCGCCCAATCGGCGCCCGACCCGGTGGAGCGGAGGATTTGTTTGGGCTGGGTTGTCCTGGCGGACGGCCAACTCGACTCGGCGGATAAGCTCTTTCGGGCGGCACTGAAGCTCGATTCCGGCTCATCCGGCGCGCGTTTCGCCTTGGTGAGCATGCATCGCGAGGCCTATTTGAAGAACGATCCCGAGATCGTCGCCGTTGCCGAGAAAGCGACGGATGTTCAGAAGGCGGTGTTTGAAGGCTGGCGCCTGTCGAGCCGTTCGTCCTGGGCGGATTTGAGCAATCTGGAAGGGCGATTGGCCACGGCGCGTCCGTCCGATGATTGCTGGGCGGATGCCATGCGATTGCGCTCCCAGTGGCGCGTGCATTCGGGAGAGCCGCGTTTGGCTCGCGAGGCCGTCGCGCTGCTGGACCGGCTGCTCACGCAAGGCCTCGCCAGTCAAGACCTGGTTTCTCGCGCCCGCGCAACTGTTGCCGCGGGTGATCTGATCGGCACGTTATCGACCTTTGGCGTTCTTCAGAAGGAGTTGAAACCCACGAATCGCGGCAAACGGACGGCCCAGGCAGTCTTGACGCTGCTTCGATCGCTTCCGAAAGATGAGGAAACGGCGGCCGTGCGTGCGAACCTCCGCACGAAGGCGATGAGGGTCTTGAGGCGTGACATTCGTGGAGCGATGCCCCAGCCTCGACAGACGAATCGGTGAGATGCCTGACACGTGTTGCCGCCGAGTTGATCTTTGCTTCGCGACTTGCTTGACCAGTGGGAAACGCGCGCTTTGTTTATTACTCAAACTGACCGATTTCCTTCCGGTGCATTGTTTCTTCGCGCATTGTTTTTTCATGCATTGTTTTTTCGCCCGTAGGGCGGACGGTTTTTGCCAGGGACTTCAGTCCCTGGAGAGCAGCAGTAGGGTCCGCTGTGCGGACCTTTTCCGAAATAAGCGCTGTTAAACCTCATCGGTCCGCACAGCGGACCCTACGTGCTGAAGCCGCCGGCAACGATCGTGCGCCCTCCGGGCGAAGTTCGTCGCTGGGCGAAGTTCGTCGGTTTGCCCAAAACCGGACTGTTTGAGTTCCTTACTTCGACGACAACCAACGGCCATAGAGTTCCGGCCTTCGATCCGGGATAAACAACCGCCGGGCATGCGAACGATGCACCTCGGAGAGGTCGATGTCGGCGTAGAGAATAAACTCCTCGCCGCGTGGCGCCCGGGCCGTGACGTGCCCACCTGGATCACAAACGAACGACTCGCCCGCGAAGGTCAGACATGCCTCTTTGCCGACGCGGTTGCAGAGGGCCGTGTAGTAGCCGTTCTGAAAGGCGGCGACGCGCATCTCAGCCTCGTACAAACCATCCGGCCATTCATCGACCGCGCCGGCCTGTGGAATGACGACCAACTCCGCGCCCGCAAGTGCCAGGGCCCGCATGTACTCCGGGAAGTGACGGTCGTAGCAGATCGCCACGCCGACGCGACCGACCGCGGTTTCATAGACCGGCGCATGTGTGTCGCCGGGCGCGTAGTAGTCCCGCTCGTGGAAGCAGGGGTAGTCGGTGATGTGGATCATGCGCGTCTTGCCAAGAATGGCTCCGTCGGAATCTATGACCGGGGACGTGTCATAGGTGCGGTCGCCGTCGCGCTCAAAGAGATTCATGACTACAACCACGCCGAGGTCGGCTGCCTTGGCGCAGAAGGCATCCGTCGTGGGGCCGGGAATCGGCTCAGCCCGGCCCCGCGCATCGGGCGTCGCCGGCTTTTGGGGATAGAACGGCTCAAAGGCCAGCTCAGAAAAACAGCACAGCCGGGCCCCGTGGTCGGCCGCAATGGACAGGGACTCAAGGCCGCGAGCGACGTTGCCGGTCTTCTCCGCGGAGGCGCGTTGCTGGATCAAGGCGATTTCCATCGAAGGCTCCATTCTGTCATCGAGGCGGGCGATGGCCGTTATGAAACCGATCCCCGCCGGTTACATTCCAATCTATTGGCGCGTTCCGTGTCAGGCCATTGGTTGGCCGGTGCTTTCGTTTGGTTCTGCCGCGTGATATCCTAGTCGGCTTGGCGACATCGTGTGAAATATCGTCGCATCCCATTGCGCGGATCGCCACCCCCACGAAGGAGTTCAAAGCCATGAGAATGATGAGGATATCGCGCAGGGTTGGCTGCTCCACGCTCATCGCGCCGCTGTTGGTTGTGGCAGGCATGGGCTGCGCCGCGGGTGACTCCGCCGCCTATATCCGCACGCACTACACCAAGCAGGAGCTTCGTGTCCCCATGCGCGACGGTATCCGATTGGCCACGTCGGTCTACTCTCCGAAAGACACGTCGAAGGCGTATCCCATACTCTTGTTCCGAACGCCCTACAGCATCCGGCCCTATGGCGAAGGCGAGTATCCCGAAAAGCTCGGGCCGAACATGGACTTCGTCCGAGAGGGATATATTTTCGTCAACCAGGACGTCCGCGGTTGCTACATGTCCGAAGGGCACTTTACCAACATGACGCCGCATATCGACAAGAAACAAAGCCCGGCAGACGTCGACGAGAGTTCCGACACCTATGACACCATCTCATGGCTTCTCGATCACGTTCCGAACCATAACGGCAGGGTGGGCCAGTGGGGCATTTCCTATCCGGGCTTCTACGCTTCGGCCGGCATGATCGACGCCCATCCGGCTCTCAAAGCCGTCTCGCCGCAGGCCCCGATCGCGGATTGGGGGTTCGACGACTTTCGCCACCATGGGGCGTTTTTCCTGCCGCACGCGTTCAACTTTTTTGCCTCATTTGGAAAGCCGAGACCGGCGCCCACGACCGAGCGGCACGAGCGTTTCGATCACCAAACGCCGGACGGTTATCAATTCTTCATGAATCTCGGCCCGTTGAAAAACGCCAATGAGAGATACTTTCACGGCGAGATCGATTTTTGGAACAAGATCGTCGAGCACCCGAACTATGACGGGTTTTGGCAGTCGCGGAATCTCCTGCCACATCTGAAGAACGTCGCCCCCGCGGTGATGACCGTTGGCGGCTGGTTCGACGCGGAGGATCTCTACGGCGCGCTGAACACCTATCAGGCCATTGAGCGCCAGAACCCCGGCATCTTCAACGTGCTGGTGATGGGGCCCTGGCAACATGGGGGCTGGTCGCGCACCGACGGAACGCGCCTCGGAAACATCCACTTTGGCGCGAAAACGTCGGAGTTCTATCAACGAGCCATGGAGTTGCCCTTTTTCAACCACTTTCTGAAGGACAAGGGCCCTGCTGACTTGCCTGAAGCCTATATGTTTGAGACCGGGGCCAACCGCTGGAGGCTGTTTGATCACTGGCCGCCGCGGGACCTTCAGGCGAAATCGCTCTATTTCCACGCCGACGGCGTCCTCGCGTTCGAGGATTTGCCCGACGACGGCGAGGCCTATGATCAGTTCGTCAGCGATCCCGCTCGCCCGGTGCCGTTCACCGAGGCGATCACGACCGGCATGACAAGGGAATACATGACCGACGATCAGCGCTTTGCGAGCCGTCGTCCGGACGTGTTGGTCTATCAGACCGACGTCCTCAAAGAGGACACGACCCTGGCCGGCCCCATCACGGCGGAGCTTTGGGTTTCGACGTCGCAGTCGGCCGCGGATTGGGTCGTTAAGGTCATCGACGTTTTTCCGGATGACGCGGAGAACTTCGATGAGGCGACGCAAACTCGACCGATCGGTGGGTATCAGATGATGGTCCGCAGCGAGGTTATCCGTGGCCGTTACCGCGACAGCTACGAGCATCCGCAGCCCTTTATCCCCAACCAGCCGACGCGCGTGGTGCTTGGGCTTCAGGACGTGCTACACACCTTCCAACAGGGCCACCGTATCATGGTTCAGATTCAGAGCACGTGGTTTCCGCTGGTTGATCGCAACCCGCAGAAATACGTGGACAACGTCTTTCTGGCGGACGACGAGGACTTCGTTGTTGCCGAGCACAGGGTCTATCGGTCTCGGCAGTGTCCGACTCGGCTGCGAGTCGGCATCCTCGAAAATGGATCACAGACCATGACGGACGGGCTCGCAGGCAGTCGAGCCGCTCGGGAGGCCGACCTATCCGAAGCCCCATTCGGCGGATAGTTCTGAGACGCGGTATCACAACCCCGCTTGTGGCACCGGCGTGCCGCCGATGGGTCCGCAGGCGAGATCCCTTCGCCACAGTATTGAACGCGTACACAGGCGAGACGCCGTGCCGCGGTGTTGAAGGGGCTCCTGATGACGCCGAGGCGGTTTGCTTCTCGGAACGGGCCCGCTAGAATGGGCCGCGTCGGCCGGTTGATGAACGCCGCCGTCGACCGCGACCGCCTGGAGAGGTGGCTGAGTGGCTGAAAGCAACGGTTTGCTAAACCGTCGTACGGGGTCACACTCGTACCGGGGGTTCGAATCCCCCCCTCTCCGATTTGTTTTTCCCGCCCCAGCGCCGCGTAACCAGGGTTCAACTCGATGCCGACGAATCGTCGGCCAGACTCGACCGCTACCGCCCCCGTCGTCGCCGTGCCGGCGAATGGATCGAGCACGACATCCCCTTTGTCGGTCGTGGCCAGGACAAGCCGTTCGACGAGAGATTCCGGGAACGTCGCGAAATGATCGAGGCGCGACCGCGCTGTGGCGAACTCCAGCACGTCGCGGGGCAGGGCGCCGTTGCCGTTCAGGCGAAACGTTTTTCCGAGTTTGAAGCGCTGTCCGTTTGGGCCGGCTTCGACCTTCGCCTTCGGCCCCCCGTATTTTTGGCCGTTTCCCCAGCGCCGAATCGTGACCGGCGAATGCGGCACGCGAATCGCGTCCGCGTTGAACTTGTATCCGCGAGGTTTCTTGGTCAGGAACAGCACGTGCTCATGCGCATAACGCCAACGGTCGGCCGCGCCGTCCGGGGCCGCGTCGGGCTTCACCCAAATCAGATCGTTGCGGACGGTCCACCCCGCATCCGCCGCGGCGATGGCGAGCCGATGCGGAACCAGTTGCAGCGACTTGCCGACGAAGGAATCGCCGACGACCACAAAGCAGCAGCCCGTCGGCGAGGTGACGCGCAACACCTCCTTCAGCACTTCCACGACGCGCCGGATGTATTCCGACACGCTGTCTTCCCAACCGATTTGCCCCTTCCGCCCGTAATCCTTCTGTCGGTAGTACGGGGGAGACGTTATGGTGGCCTGGACGGATTCCGCTGGAAGCCGCGGGAGCAGCGACGCGGCCGAGCCGGTGAGGATAACGCCGTCCCGCGAAAGAAGTCGCGGAATCGCCGGGCGTCCGTTGTTGCTCTTGTCTTTCGGTTTCGATTGTGCCATAGTTTCCATTCAACGGAGCGCAGTTTCCTGGTTCCTAACGCTCGCGACGTGCCTTGTCGCCACCCGCCGCGCGAGGCAACTCGCATTTTATCGGCAGGGGCAAGCGCCCGCCGTTAGCGTTAATCATTGCCCAATCAGGGCCTGTGCGCGGCGACGCCGGCATGGCGGAGACGGAACCGTTGGTTTGAAGCGCAGCGAGGGAGCGTAGATTTTGGCGAGACGATATCAAGCAGCGGAGTTTTTCGCGGGGATCGGGTTGGTCCGCCTCGCGCTCGAAAACCACGGATGGCAAATCGCGTTCGCCAACGACATCGACCCCGAAAAGTACGAGATGTACAAGGCCAATTTCGGCGCTGATCACTTTGTCCTGGACGACGTTCACAAACTATCGCCCGAGCGAATTCCCGCCTGCGACCTGTTCACCGCTTCGTTCCCCTGCAACGATCTTTCTATCGCCGGCGCGTGGGAGGGATTGAACGGCCGGCAATCGTCGGCGTTCTGGGGATTCATCGACATCCTGAAAGCGCTGGGCGACCGGCGTCCGCCGCTGGTCTTGCTTGAAAACGTGGTCGGCTTCCTGCAATCACACGGCGGGCGCGACTTCGAAAGCGCGCTCTTGGCGCTGAACAGACTCGGATACGCGGTTGACGCCTTTATTTTGAATGCGGCGCATTGGACGCCGCAGAGCCGCCCGAGACTCTTCGTCGTCGCCAAGCCGCTTGCGCGGACGATCCGAAAGACGTTCGCACTCGCCACCGACGCGCGACCGGATATGTTGCAGCGGTTCATTTTCACGCATCAGCACATTGAATGGGACATCCGCGACCTGCCGGACTTGCCGAAGCCCACCGCGAAGCTCTCCGACATCGTCGAGAACTTGGATAACGACGATCCGCGGTGGTGGAACCAGGAGCGAGCCGACTATTTCTTCGGCCAGTTGAGCGAGCGACACCTCCGCGACGCGGAGGCGATGATTCGCGGCAGGACCTACACCTACGCAACGGCGTTTCGCCGCGTGCGGCACGGACGCAGCATGGCCGAGCTACGGACGGACGGCATCGCCGGCTGCCTTCGGACGCCGCGAGGCGGCAGCCGTTTGAAATTCGATTTGCAGTTGATTCGTTGCGCCGCATAGGAAAGCATCGTGGGAAACTCGCGCACAAGGACACTGATCGAGACAGAAGCGATCGTGGTCGCATATGCGATGAGCCGCTTGGACAAGGAGTTCCTTCGCAATTTTGAGTTGCCGAGTTGGAGGGCAGCATTCTTGACGATTGGAAGAAAATTCGGCATTCCATCGGCAAGCATCAAAAACCTGCGGGACGAATTCGACCCGGTTCATTCAAACCCCCGGCAGGGCTGGCACAAGCGGCCGCTTCGCCCGAATCGGCAACGAGTATTGGGCGAATTCTGTGACGCGAGCGACCAAGCACTGTTTGAAATCGTCGGGCGAATTCTGAGAGGAGATCGCGAGGTCACAGAATGCATCAGCGTCCCCCTGGCTCGGCGCAGAGAGCGCGTCGAGAATGTCGCGGAACGTCTACGGACGGGCCGTTTGGCGGAGGAGTACTTTCTTGCCCATGCACATGAAATACGCGGCATCTCCGCAGCCAAAATTGTGGACGTACGAGGTCATGCGTGCGGATATGACTTTTCCCTTTCAAACAGGCCTGAACTAGCAATTGAAGTGAAGGGGCTGAAAACTGCGAAGGGCGACATCCTGTTTACGGACTTCGAATGGAAGGAAGCGACCCGCAGGCAAGCCATGTACTGGCTCGTTGTGGTTGGATCACTCTTGCGAAACCCGCGCCAACGAGTAATAGAGAATCCAACGGCGTCCCTGCGCGGACAGATCGTGCTTCGCACCGCGACGGCAATTTCTTGGCGCGCCAGTGTCGCGGTAGCCTGAGAGGAATCGTTTGCCATGCGACAAGTCTATTTCCATGGGTCGCGAGGATTCGATCTGTATGTTGTCGATTCAGACGGACACTTGGTGTCGCATGGGACATTTCCAACGTTGGATGACGCGGTCGACGGCGCGGTCGACGCCAACCTTCCAGCCGCTCGAATGTGCATAGTCCAGCGTGATATAGGGATGCCACATCTCATCGCAGTTCGTCCATCGTGGATTCCACCGGTTGAAGTCGGGATGTCACCGGCCGTTCGGTAGCAGGCGATCAACAGAATCGCAGCGGACTTTCTTGCCCGCTCGGTGATCGCGACGCCTCGGTCTCTTTAGAATCCGCAAAATACCGGGCTGAAAGGCCGCAGCGCCGAGGCTGTCATCCGCGACATTCTCAAACAGGCCGGGGCTAAAGGGAAGGCCGGCGATGTCGCCCAATACCTTGTCGGCGCGAAACTGATGCTCCGCCTCAAACGCGACATTCCCGTCGTCGGCAGCAACGTGGGAGATCGAAGGTCGCGCGGCGACGCGCAGGCGCGCACCGGCGACTTCGAGATCGAGGACGCCACGATCGAAGTCGCGGTCGGATTGCCCGACGAAAAGCACTTGGCGCAGGTCGTCGAGGCCCTTGAGGACACCGACCTTGAGGTATGGTTATTGACGCGGCATGACCGCGTCGCAAGTTGGCAACATGAGCTTCAGGAGTTTGAAGGCGTTGACGCTAAACGCGTCGTCGTCACCGCAGTCGAGTCGTTCGTTGGCCAGAATATCTCCGAAATGGGCGGGTTCTCCGTCAAGGGCAAAGCCAGTCAGTTGCAGGAACTCTTCAAGCTGTACAACGACCGCTGGATTGCCAAGGTGGGAACGCCCGGCATACGCATCGTCGTGAAGTAGCCATGCCTGAAACGCTGACGAAGAAACAGCGGTCGCGCGTCATGGCTGCCGTGAAGTCGCGGAACACCAAGCCGGAAATCATCGTCCGCCGGCTTGTTCATCGCCTGGGTTTCCGCTTCCGGCTCCACCGACGCGACCTGCCCGGAACCCCCGACCTCGTGCTGCCCAGGTTGCGGAAGGTCATCAACGTGCATGGCTGCTTCTGGCACCTTCACTTATGCCGCCACGCCCGCCGCGCGCCGGTGAACAATAGCGATTATTGGCGAATGAAGCGGGCGAGCAACGCAGCACGCGACCGTCGGACCGGCAAAGCGTTGGCACGAGCAGGTTGGGAACAGCTCGTTGTATGGGAATGCGAAATAGGCGATATTGAACGCCTGACCAAGCGCGTCCGACTTTTCTTGCGAAGCAACGCCCGATCAAGGCATCAATTAGAGTGATTCTCTTTGCCCCATCGCGGAGCGCCCCCATGAGTCCGAACCAACAACGAGCGGCCCGCCTGGGTTCGATCGCTCCCCAGAGTCCAAAGATGGGTCGGCGCCAAACTGATCTTGCACCACGCAAAACTCCTCAACCGGAGACTTGAAAAATGCGCCTAAACGCAAGAAGTTGGTGAGGGAGCGGTGGGGGAGCGCTGAACGCCGGTTGGTGATGGCCGCTCGTCGCAGTGACCAGGGGCGTGTGATGGTGTCCGGCCCGTCACGCGGTCAAACCACGATCGCAACTCTGACTCGGTTCCGAGTCAAGGTGCGCGCGGAGCTTGCGCAGAATCCCGACGTGCGGAGGCTCTTTGTTGATGTGCGCTGGCGGAACAGGTCGGGCCTCTCGCGTGTTTGCACTGGAAGCGTGGGATTGCCGCTGCCTGCCGGCTCTCCATTTCAAGCAGGATCGCGAGTTTTTCAGCGCACGCGGCGCATGACTCAACTCTGATTCAACTCTCGTCCCAGTCGGCCGCGCGGACGGCCTGGGAAGTGCTTGATCCTCCCACAGGCGCCAAGTATGATCCGGCTTGAATGGATGCATCGCCGGCGCGCGGCGGCCGGTCGTGGCGTGACACTGGGTTCGGGCAGAATATGGGGATGATTTACAACAGGCTGGTTCCGTGCAACCTGTGCGGATCGGAGTCTTTTTCCCTCCTGTATCCAGATGAGTTGGGCGACAGGGCCGCGACCGTCGACTACGATTTTTCTCCGCAGACCCGCAAGACTTACCGGATCGTGAAGTGCGAAGCGTGCGGCCTGATATTCACCAATCCCATGCCGGCGCTTCAGTCCAGTTATGAACAGACCGAGGATGAAACCTATCTTCGGTCGCGGCCCCAACGTCTCCGCACGGCTGACCGTCTCGTTCGGCGGCTTCTCCAATACAAAAACGGCGGTGATCTGCTAGACGTGGGGTGTTCGACCGGTATCCTGCTCGACGCCGCCTCTCGGCACTTCTCCGTCGAGGGGGTCGAACTGTCTCCCTGGGCGTTCGAGCACGCCTCCGCGCGTCACAAGGTCTATCGCCGACCCTTGCGCCACCTCGGTCTGGAAAAGAAATATGACGTTGTTACGTTGATGGGCGTCATCGAGCACTTCGAGGATCCAACTGCGGAGATTCGGGCAATTCACGACGTCCTGACGCCGGGCGGGCTGTTCGTCGTCTATACCGGCGACGTCGGCGCCTGGTTGCCGCGCATTCTGGGCAAGACGTGGTGGTGGTATCAGGGCATGCATCTCTTCTACTTTTCCCGATCGACTTGCGAGCGCTTGCTGAATAAGTGTGGTTTTGACGTTGTCACCACCGAGAATCACTGTACGTACTTCGAGTTGCATTCCCTTGGCATCAGTTTGAGGCGTTATCGGATTGGACTCCTGTTGCATCCGCTGCTCAATCTTCCAGGTGTTCGGAATGCCATCGTGCCGCTCAAGCTGAGCGGTGAAATGCTCATGTTCGCGACGAAGCGTGGCGGCGTTCAATCCGATCGTGCATCCGACCTCGTCGCACGCGCGGTTATGGTCTGACAGGGTCCGTAATCCAGATGCCGAATGGCGATCCGACACCCTCAGAATCCGGGAGCCTGGCCCCCGGCGGCAGGCGGCTGGGGCTATCGCCGTCCGGGCGGGTCTTTCTCGTCTATCTCGCCTTCACACTTATCTTTGGCGTTGCATTTCCCTGGTGGATTTGCACGCGATACCAAATCGGATATCACCCCCAGGATTTCTACCCGATGCAGAAGCCGGGCGGTGACTACGTTGCCACCTATGTGGCGACCCAGTCGCTTCTCAAAGGACGCCCCATTTACGAGCACTTTCCCGACAGCATCGATTGGTCCGCAATCGGGCCGGAAAGCCGCTACGCCTACGCTCCTCCCCAGGCCTATCTGTTCTTGCCTTTGGGCCTGCCGGACTTTGAACGAAGTCATGGAATCTGGATCGGCCTCACCATCGCTCTCGTTGCGCTGAGCGTCTGGCTCGTCTCACGCCTGTTCGAGGCTCCCTGGACGGTCTTCATCACGGGTTGCGCGATCTACGCGCAATCGAGCTTCATGCAATTTCAGTTCGAGCGCGGGCAGACCGACGCCATTCCGCTCGTGTGCATCGCCTTGTCGATCTACTGTCTTGTCGGGAAAAGGAACTCGTACTGGGCGGGTATCTTCTGCGCGATCGGCGCGGTTATCAAAGTCATTCCCGCGGTTTTGCTGTTGTTCTTCCTGCTGCGGCGCGATTGGCGGGCGATGCTCACGGCGGTCATCACCGCGGCCCTGCTGGTCCTCGCCACGGACCTCGATGACTGGAGGCAGTGGTGGTTCGACATCGTGCCGCTGTGGTCCGGGCGCTTCATCGGATTCGGCCAGAACGTCGATCACTCGTTGGTCTACCTGTTTGGGGCGGTTACCGGAAGTTTGGATTCAGCCATAGTTCTGGCGCGCATCCTGACGGCCACCTGGTTAGCCGCGTACGTTTTGCTCGTCCTGATCAACCGCCGTCGCCGTCGTGACGTTCTGATGGAGTTGGCCATTTTGACGACGATCGTGGAGATCGGCACGCCCTGGTCGGTGAACTATAAGCTGGTCATGCTGTTGTTTTTGTTCCTGGCGCCGTTCGCGATTCTGTCGATCGACCGGGTTCGTGCGCGGCCCATTCGATACACCCTTCCGCTGTTGGCGACTTTCGTCCTGATCGTGCCGTTCTTCGGGGAATATCTCACGCGTCTGCCGTTCGCATTTCTGGCTCGTTGGTTGCCCGGGGATCTGATTATCTCCAATCCGATCGACCCGATCATCACGGATCGCAAGGTGGCCCTGGGGATCGTGCTGGCGCTGGGCTATCTCACGTGGCTGTACGGCCGGTCGGCGCTGGCGACGCGCCCGCTGCTTGAGGCTCGGGTTCGCCGGGCGGCGGCGGCCGCGTTCTTCGGCGTTCGCCCGCGCCGAGCCCTGGCGGTCCTCGTCGCGGTGATCGTTGTCATCGGCGGCGGCTTCTATGCGGCCGCGGTCCTGAATCCGTCGGAGCAATATCAGCGCGCGATCCAACGGTTCGGCGATCCGAAACCGATCAATGACTGGGCGTCGATCGCGGGCTACCACGTCGAGCGCTCGGCCGGCGGAATGTGGACCATCGACCTGATCTACGAATCGCACGGGCCGATGCCGAAGAACCTGCAAGTGTTCTTCCATGCCGAGGTGCTCGATGAGGCGGGCAAAGTGGTATTGCGCGACGGCCGCAACTTCTTCCCCAGCCTGATCACGTCTTACTGGCCGGCGGGTAAATACGTAGTGGCGCGGACGACCGGCTACTTCGCGCCGAAGGACTACCTGCTCAAGACGGGCTTCTTCGATCTTGACGACGGCCGAGAGTACGGCGAGGCGGAAGTCGGTCACGTCGACCTGTCGCGGTTCGTCGGCGGAGCCGCGTCAGCGATGGCGACGTCGCACGGGGCCGTGCCCAGCGCCCGCAACGACCGGCCGGGTAATGCCGGCGAAGGCGCCGCCGACCGACCCGCCTAGAAATCGCAAGGGCTCACGACCCCGAGTCGCCGTTTCGGAGCGGCCCGTATTCATACGGGCTGCAAAGAGCCCTTGGAGATGCGTTGTTGCGTATTGCCTTCTCATGCGGGTTCTGATATGACGCGGATCAAGGTGGGATACTGTTCTGGGCCTTGAGGTCTCGCGTTTTCGTTTCAGGGAATGGATTGCCAGGTCGGGATCGCCCCAGGTGCGATCACTGCATCTTAGCTCTGGGGCTATCTCGGGTCTTGCCAGATTCGCCCGTGCGATGTATTCATCGCGCCTGTGCTTGCTGGGTGCTCCGGCTTGGGGAATCCAGGACGAGGACTATTCAAGATGAACTATCTGTGGCGAGTGACATTTCCAACATGTCTCATTTTCGGGGTCGGTGCCACATGGGCCACGCCCGCTCTGGCCTTTCAAGGCTTTCCCGCAAACGATGAATGCGAGGGGCGAATCAGGATCGCGTGCGACGGCTCTGCTTCCGCAGACAACTGCGCGGCAACGAGTAACTTTTCGAGTGACCCTTCTCCAAACTGCACACTCGCTACGACCTCCGGCACAATATTCTTCGACTTCGTGCCCACTGACACCAGTGCGCGGATTCGTACGGACCTGAACTCGGTCGGCCTGGATTCCGGATATGCCGTTTATCAGGTTAACCAAATGACCCCGTGCGACGAGACCCAATGGGTCGAGGTCGGTTGCAGCGCGGATGAAGGGGCGGGCCTGAATGGCAACATCTGCATCGGAGGCCTGACGGTGGGCGACACCTACGTCATCATGCTACTGTCGACGTCCGAATCCTGTGGGCAGTACACCGTCGACATCGAATGCCCCTGCCAACCGGAAGCGTGCTGTCGCGAGGATGGCACCTGTCAGGACCTCGTGCCGGCAGACTGCGTTGCGCAGGGTGATACCCCTCAGGGTGTCGGTACTGTTTGTTCGGGCACGGTCTGCCCGGCGCCGGAAGCCTGTTGTTTTTCGGACGGCAGTTGCCAGGACCTCGCGCCGGCGAACTGTGTGGCCCAGGGCGGGATCAGCGCTACTGGTCAAGTGTGTTCGGGCACCACTTGCCCCGTGTTAGAGGCCTGTTGCCTCGCCGACGGTAGTTGTCAGGATCTCACGGCGACGAACTGCCAGGCTCAGTCTGGAACCCCACAAGGCATGGGTACCAATTGCGGCGCGTTCCGCGGCGGCACTTCCTGCCCCGCGACACAAGCCTGCTGTCTGGCCGACGGCAGTTGTCAGAATCTCGCTCCGGTGAATTGTGCGGCGATGGGCGGGACCTCGCAGGGGTCCAGCAGCAGTTGTGGTGGCTTCACCTGCCCAGGGACCGAGGCCTGCTGCTTCGGCGAGGATGCCAGTTGCACTGACCTGTTGCCCTCTGCCTGTCAGGCCCAGGGGGGCACCCCGCAGGGACCGAGTAGCAGTTGCGGCAGCGCCGATTGCACCGCACCGGGGGCCTGCTGCTTGAGCAACGGGACCTGTGCAAGTCTGACCGAGGGAAGTTGTTCGGCCCTGGGCGGTATTAGCCAGGGGCCGGGAACCAACTGCATGAGCACCGACTGCCCCGCGAGCGAAGCTTGCTGTTTTGCCGATGGCAGTTGCCAGGACCTCACCCCGGCGGCGTGTGCGGCGCAGGGTGGCACTGCCCAGGGGTCGGGGACCAATTGCGCGAGTACCACCTGCCCGCAGATGGAACAAGCCTGTTGCTTCGGCGAGGACAATACCTGCCTCGACCTGACGCCGTCAGATTGTCAAGCAGCGGGAGGTACCCCACAGGGATCGGGTACGAACTGCGCTGGGACGAATTGCGCGGCACCCCAGGCCTGCTGCCTCCCCAACGGCACCTGTGAGAACAAGACCGTCGGTAGTTGTCTTGAAGCCGCCGGCATCAGCCAAGGAGCGGGAACCGACTGCGCGAGCGCCAGTTGCCCTGCGCCGGCAGCGTGTTGTTTCGCCGACGGCAGTTGCCAGGACCTTACGCCGTCGAGCTGTGCGGCCCAGGGCGGGACCGCAGGAGGTGCCGGAACCAACTGCGCAGGCACGTCCTGCCCGGTGCCCGAGGCCTGCTGCCTCGCCGATGGCACATGTCAAGACCTTGCACCGTCGAACTGCACGGCCCAAGGCGGAACGGCCCAGGGCGGTGGGACCAATTGCGCGGGCACCACATGTCCCGCCACGGAAGCCTGTTGTTTCGGCGATGGCACCTGCCAAGCCCTCGCGCCATTGAACTGCGCGGCTCAAGGCGGCACCTCGCAAGGCAGTGGGACCACTTGCTCCGGCACGACCTGCCCCAGTCCCGAAGCCTGCTGTTTCGCCGACGGCACTTGTCAGGACCTTGCTCCGGTGAACTGCGCGGCACAGGGAGGAACCTCACAGGGCTCTGGAACCAATTGCGCCGCTACGCTTTGTTCTGACTCGGCGGCCGCCTGCTGCTTCCAGAACACGTCGTGCCAGAACCTGACCGAAGAAGCGTGCACGGCCGCGGGCGGGTCGTGGCGCGGTCTGGGCTCCATATGCGCCACGATCCAATGCTGCCAGACCACGTTCACCACGGCGCAGTCGACATTCCAGGCGGCCTTTCCCGGGCTTGCGCTGGAGGACTTTGAGGACACGCTCGTTTCATCGAACAGCGTCGCATTCTGCGCGGAGCCTCTGAACAGCACGACGAACGATGCGTGTTTCCCGCTGGGTGGCATTGTAGGCGGCCTCGCGCTTCAAACCGTCGAGGGCACGTGTTCGGGGACGGATTGTCTGATTGTGCTCGGCAGTGGTTTCACGCCGGTCGGAAATCCGACTGCGGTCGTCGGACCCGGTGAGTTTGGCGATACCCTCGCCATGGTGTTCGCAGGCAGCGACGTTCGTGCGGTGAGCTTTGACTTGCTGTTCCAGGGTGCAGGTTTGGGGGCTATGGACATTTCCGTTTTCGGCCCCGGCAACGTTCTGATCGCGTCCACCACGGCGACGGCAGCCGTCCCCGGCATGTTCTTCGGCGTCTCGTCGGACAAGCCGATCGCGAAGATTACGGTTTCGTCCCCGACGGGCACCCGGGAACTGGTGGACAACGTCCGCTTTGGCGCAATACCGGATGCGGACGGGGACACGATTCCGGATAACTTCACCTGCCCAGGGCCCTGCACCGGCGGCAATGCGACCAACTGTGATGACAATTGCCCCGATACTTCCAACGCCGATCAGGCGGACGATGATGGCGACGGCGTCGGCAATGCTTGCGATCCCTGCCCGAACGACAGTCCGGACGACAGCGACGGCGACGGCGTTTGCGACTCAGCAGATGTATGCTCCGGCTTCGATGACAATGCCGATGCCGATGGGGACAGCACTCCGGACGGTTGTGACGGGTGTCCAATGGATGCCGGCAAGACCTCGCCCGGCGAGTGTGGCTGCGGCCTGCCCGACATCGATGCAGACGGGAACGGCTTTTTGGATTGTTTCCAGATTCCGCCGGACGGTCTCCAGTTTTGCCCTTTTCTCTCGCAGTTATTCGGCACACCGATTTTCTGCTTCATCTTTTGCCCGCTGACGATGCTGGGGACGATGGTTGGGCTCGTGGGCATGAGGGTCGGACTTCGCCGTCGGTGGCGCCGGACGAAGCGGAATCGCTGACTCCTGGCGTGGCGAACGATATGAATGGATGGGTCAGTTCATGAATCCTGAGACAGGACGCAATCCCATGACTATCGCGAGGCGGATTTGCCCTCTTCGGTCTGGCTCATCTGCCCCGAATCGGCGATCCAGCGCTCCTTTTTCGAGTCAAGTCCGCTTATCAAGATGCACCGCATCAAGAGTCGGCGATGGTGCGGAATTCGCATTCCGAGCACGATCGATTCTGATGGGGATGCAGGTTTTCCTATATTATCAGTTGTTCCGGCTGGGTTCGGGTCGTCGCCGGCGAGTTGCTCTCACAGGATTGAGCAGCGACGATCGTGTTCAGTTCGATTCTGGAACAACTGCTCATGAGTAGGTACAAGACGCGGCGGAGCAACCCGCCTTATGGGCGTTCCCCCGCACCGACCGGGAGTGCAAACAACCGTTTAGGAGAGATGATATGAGGCAAACCAGGAATGTGTTATGTCGAACGTTGACTGCGGCCGGAGCGATTGTGCTCCTGGGGTCACCCGTGGCTTCGGCGGAGAATCCACAACGGCTTCATACCGTGACGGTTGACCAGGCAAACGGGTTGATTTGGGAGACTGGATCCAAGTATGAACGGGCCAGCCTGGTCGTGACGTCACCCGACGGAACGACGTTCGAGCGGGACTTCATGCCCGGCGATCCCTTGTGGTTCGACCTGTTGAATGCCGATGGGCTTGCGTTGCAGGATGGCGAGTACCAATATGAATTACGCCTCATTCAGGTACTCGGCACGGGGGACTTGAAGGCGCAGGGTCGGACTGTTCAGGCCGGGCAGACGACAGAGGAACTCGTTGAGCGCACGATTGGATTCTTCGCCATGAAGGATGGGCTCATGGCGGGAGGAGACGCGAACAACCAGGGCCAGGGCGTGCAGGGTCCTCTTAGCCTGAACTCTGACAGCGATCTTGAACTTGATTCACCCTCTCAAACAGGTTCGCAAGGCACGCAAAGAGACCAGTGCTTTAACGATGACGTCATCGTCGACGGGAGCCTTTGCACCGGGTTTGACTGCGTCTGCAACGAGAACTTCGGTTTTGACACTATACGGCTCAAGGAAAACAACCTGCGGGTCCATTTTGATGACACGAGCAGCACCGCCAGTTTCCCGAGAAACGACTGGCGGATTCGCATCAATGACTCCGCGAACGGCGGGGCGAGTTACTTTGCCATCGAAGATAGCACGGGCGGACGGACGCCGTTCCTGATCGAGGCCGGGGCTCCGAGCGATTCAATTCGTATCGACAGTGCCGGGCGGATCGGCATCAAGAACAACAATCCAGTGGTGGAACTCCATGTCTCGGATGGCGACACGCCGACCCTTCGACTGGAGCAGAACGGCTCCTCCGGATTCACGCCTCAGACCTGGGACGTCGCCGGCAACGAGGCCGGTTTTTTCGTTCGCGACGTGACCAACGGCTCGAAACTCTCACTCAGGATTCAGCCGAACTCCCCGACTGAGAGCCTCTTCATCAGGACCACGGGCGTGGCCATCCGGAACGGATCGGCGGCTCCGTCGCCCCTGACCGTTAGTGGCGTGGGAACAAACCAGGAACAGCTTCGGCTGGTGGACGACACGAACAGCAATGCGATCGCCACCTTCGGCATTACGGATGTAAGCGATCTTTACATCCAGACCCACACCGTCGGCACGGGTTCCAATTCAGACATCATTCTCCAGGGTGGTTTGCCCGACGGCGCTGCACCGGGTGGCAACGTCGGCATCGGGACGGCAACGCCAAGCGAGAAGCTCCACGTCGCCGGGAACATCTGCGCCACGGGTACGATCGCGACCTGCTCGGACGAGCGATTCAAGAAGAACGTCAGAACCCTGACCGGGGCTCTCGGCAAACTGGCGAAGCTCCGCGGCGTCGAGTTTGACTGGAAGCGCAACGAGTTTCCCGACCACAAGTTCAGTGAGGAGCATCAGGTCGGTTTCATCGCCCAGGACGTCGAGCGGGTCCTGCCGGGTGTGGTCCATCAGGGCAGCGATGGCTACTACAGCCTTGATTATGGCCGCCTCACGCCGGTGCTGGTCGAGGCCGTCAAGGAACTGAGCGCGACGATCGACAAGAAGGACGCCGAACTTGCTCGGGAGCGCGAGGAGATCGCCAAGCTGCATCAGGAGAACGCGTCGTTCCGCTCGCGATTGGATCGCCTCGAAGCCCTGATTGCGGTCCAGGGCCTTCAGACACCCTCGCAGGTTCGCGGCGGGCCGTCGGCACGGACGCCATAGAAGGCGTGACATCGTCGAAAGCGGGAGATTACGAGGTCGGGCTGCTGCGTTTCGCGCGTGGTGTGGCACGCTTCAAGTGTTCCTGAATCAGGCAGGAGAGAGTCTCATGTCCTTCGGTGTTCCTGCCTGCCACAACAGGTGGAACGTCGTTCGGTCGCCTTGTTTGCCGACGCTCTTCCTGGCCATTGCGCTGTGCGGCGGCGGGACGCGCTCTGCGACGGCTGCGCCCGCGTTTCAGGACGTGACGCAGTCCGCCGGGCTCGACTTTGTCGGCATCTATGGCTCCACCTTCGAGGGTCTGTCCACGGCCCAATACTACCTTCAGCGCAACTTGGGGAACGGCGCCGCCGTGGGAGACTACGATGACGACGGAGATCTCGACGTCTACCTCCTCGGCCAGCTTGATCAGAGCAACGCGCTTTACCGAAATGACCTGGACTTGGGCCTCAAGTCTTTTACCGATGTGACCTCTGAGGCCGGCGTGGGCAACCTCGGGCTCTCGCGCGTCGCGCACTTTGTCGACCTCGATAACGACGGCCATCTCGATCTGGTGCTGCTGAACGACGACGACGGTTCCGGGAGCTACCCTTCCAGCACGATCTATCGAAACAACGGCGATGGCACGTTCACCGACGTCACGGCCGGCTCGAACTTCGCGCCCGTCGGGTTGATTCGGTGCGGCATGGCCATCGCTGATTACGATCAGGACGGCCTGCTGGACATCTATGTCACAAACTGGAGCCAGGAACTCGGATCTGGACACCCCGGCTTTCCCTACGGTAATCTTCTCTACCGAAATCTTGGCAATTTCGTCTTTCAGGACGTCACGACGTCTTCCGGTCTCGGTTCATTGGCCCGCGACAGCTTCAGCGCCATCTTCGCTGATTTCAACGACGATCTGTTCCCGGACATTTATGTCGCCATCGACCATACCGCCGATGAGTTCTACTGGAACAACAGCGGCGTGTTCGGCAGCGGAGCCGGCACTTTCGCGAACCACGTCGGCAACGACATGGGGGCTGCCTGCGCAGACTTTGACGACGATGGCGATCTGGACATCTATACCACCAACATCACCGATCCCGACGGCAGGTTTGGCCCCGGTCTGTATAACTGCCTCTATCTCAACCTGGACAAATCGCCGGACCCGAAGCCCCCGCCCCTGGGTTTCACCCGGTTTGAAGACGCGGCCGTGGCACGGGGGGTCGAGGACACTTACTGGGGTTGGGGCGTCGAATTCATCGACGTGGAAAACGATTCCGATCTTGATATCGCGGCCGTCACCGGATACGACGAAGTCGTACTGGGATTCGGCGGCGAGACCTCAGCCGTCTACCAGACCCCGACGGTTTTGTTTGTCAACGATTCCAATGGCTATTTCACCCGCAACCTTGCGCCGGGATTGGAGCCGGCCTACGATTCCCGCGCGCTGATTGCGTTTGACTATGACCGCGACGGTGATGAGGACCTGCTCATCACGAACGTGGATCAGCCGGTTCGGTTGCTCGAGAACGTCACCGCCCCCCAGGGCCACTGGCTCGATGTTCAGTTGGTGCAGGGCCCGGGCAAAAATCGAAACGCGATTGGGGCGAGTGTTTACGCCACCGTCGGCAGCGTCACCAAGCGTCGCGACATCATCTGCGGCGACAGCTACCTGGCCGGCACACCGCCGGAAGCGCATTTCGGTCTCGGCCCCTTGACGCTCCTGGAAGAACTTCGCGTAAGGTGGACCGACGGCACGGAATCCATCTTTGAGAGTATCCAGGTCGACCGTCTTATCAGGATCAGCAACGTCCCCGGCGACTGCAACGCCGCCGCGGCGCTCGGTGACGACGATGGAGACGGCGTCGACGAATGCGGCGACTCATGCCCCGGCACGCCATCAGGTGAACAGGTCGACGTCAATGGCTGTTCATGTAGCCAGTTGGACGATGACGGAGATGGCGTTGACGACTGCGACGACCAGTGCCCCGGCACGCCATCAGGTGAACAGGCTGGCGCCGATGGCTGTTCATGTAGCCAGTTAGACGACGCCGCACCGGAAATCACGAATTGTCCGGAGACATTGACCATACCGCTCGATGCGAACTGCCAATTCACCGCGCCCCAGTTCTCCGCCGAGGTAGAGGTCGCAGACAACTGCACCGCAACCGAGGACCTGGTCTTCACGACGGATCCCGACACGTTTGATTCTCTTGTGTTGGGCGAGAATCAGGTGGTCGTCCACGTGACTGACGAATCGGGCAAGTCCTCAAGCTGTACCGTGACGGTTGTGATCGAGGTGGGCGATTGTACCGATCCTGTTCCAGATTCAGTTCCAGACTCAGTTCCAGATTTGTTACTGGTTCCGGATCCGGACTGCGGTGATGGGCTTTGCGCAACGGGTGCCGGCGGGGCATTGCCGCTCATGGTGTTTGGCTTGTTCGGGATGAAGAGGCAGAAGCGGCGGGCATCTTACCAGTTGCTCCGCCCCTATGGTAACGCCGCCGCCGCGGGGCATCGTACTCGCAGCACCGGCAGCGAGAGCTTTCCCCGCACTGCGCCGTTCAGCGGCCGCGACGGCGGCGGCATATCGTCGTAGGTGCGTCCGTTCAGTTCGCGACCGGCAAGGTCCTTCCGCACGCCGCCCCACTGCTTGAAGAAGAAGGCCACGTCCGCCCGTCGGCACTGGCGGCGGATCGATTCGACCCAGACCCGCTTCATTGGCCGGGCTCCGGGGCCGGACTCGCCGCCGACGATCACCCATGAGATTCCGTCGAGCGGCAACTGGTCGAGCGGTCCGATCAGCGGCTCGCACGAGAGAAACCGAACCTGGGCTGGCACGGCGCGCAAATCGGCGACACGGGATAGAACGCGGTCGTCCTCGATGCTCACGCCCATCCGCGCGTTCGCCGGCCAGGACAGACGGCCAGCCAGCTCGCGCAGGCGCTGGCTTCGCTTGGTCAATACCTGGAACGTGTGCTGTGGGCAGGCCGCCATCGCCCGCATCCGCTTGGCCATCCGCACGGCGTAGCAGAAGCGGCAGCCTTCGCTGACCTTTGAACAGCCGGTCACTGGGTTCCATGTCATCTCCGTCCATTCGATCGTCGAGTTTGTGGCCATCCCTGCCTTCTACTCACCGTTTGAGAACATTCTGGGCATCCTTGCTACGGCGTTTCTAATCCCAGCACGAAACGCGCCCGCTCGTGCCGCAGCATCTCGTAGGGCGACATGCATTTGATCCGCATGCCGACGCAGACATCGGGAATCTTGATCTTGCGCGGTGACGCGGCGGGCACCTCATGCGTAACAACCGTGTGCCCGCCCGCGTGGGCCTGCGCTACGAGGTAGTAGTCCGCCTTCTGAAGGAACGTGCTGATCGCGGAGGCCTCGTAGCTCTGGCCCTGTACCCAGGCAGTCACCGCCCCGAATGACTGCAACGCTGCCTCGTCGGGCGGCCGGAAGAACCCGTCCGCTCGCGCTTTGGCCCACTGCGACAGATCATCCGCCCCGGCGTCGATCTCGTCGCCGACCTTCTCAATGCTGAAGACTCTGCCCGCCGCGTTTTCCCGGATGAGCCAGTCCCAGAACGCCGGGCAGAAGTCCAGCCCGTAGTGCAGGTTCTTGGCGCGGATGAACACGTCGGCGTCGAGGAGGTAGGCCATCAGACCACCACCCCCACGCTTCGCCCAAGTTCATGGAACGTGGACATCTTCCGGAAACCCAGCAGATGAAGCGCCTCGGTGAACGACGAGCGGCCCTCCCAGGTGCTCGTCACGACGGCGCGGGCGAAGCGTTTGCTGACCCGCGCGGCGGTAGTGAGGTAGAAGTTACCGCCGCTGGTGCGCGGGATGTCCTGCAAACGGGCGAGTTCCGCGTCGTACTCCTGCCAGAGCTGATCCCTCGTGAGGCCCCCGGCGTCGTGAATCCGGCGCAGAATGACGAGCGTGCTCACCTTGAAACGCCGGGCCAGACGACTCGATTCCTCTTGGAGGGGCGCGCGGCGTTTGTACTCCTGACCTACAACCGCAAGCGGCGCGAGTAACTCTGCCGCGACTCGATTGCACCAGTTCTCCACCACATTCGTCGGCGCAGATCGCGGCTCTACATCAGTCAATGCCGACTCGCCCAGCCACAGATGTGCCAGCTCATGGGCCAGCGTGAACATCTGGGCCGCCTTCGAGTCCGCGCCGTTGATGAACACCACCGGCGCGAGCGGGTCGGACAGGGCGAAGCCGCGGAACTCGCTCGGGTCGAGCTTGCGCCGGTTGTTGCTGCCGACCACGCCGTTGACCATAACCAGGATGCCGAGGTTGTCGGCCTGCTCGATGAAGCGTCGCAAGGCGTCCACCCAGGTCGGCATCTGCCGTCGCTCTTCCAGGTCGAAAGCGAGCGCGTCGCGCATCTCGGCCGCGACTTTCACGACGTCGTCGGTGGGCTTGGCCGAGCCGACCAGCGGGAACGGCCGCTCGCCTGTGACGCGGGCGTAATCGCAATACCATTCCTGCCGCTGTTGGCAGATATAGATGGTGTCAAGCAGATCAGGGGTGGGGCGCCCAATGGTTTCGGCCCCGATCGTCCGAAAGTCCGGGATGGGAACCCGCTCGACCGGCGGCTCGAGTAGGAAAAAATACCCGAAGGGTGCATGGGTCGCCTTGGCGAAGTCCTCGAGCTGCCTGAGCGTGGGCTGGGCGTCTTCGCGCAGCCAATCCGGCAGCCCGGGAAACCGCTGCGCGAGTGCGTCCACATCGAGTCCTGCGCGCTGGCAGGCCCATCGGAGCATTTCCGACTTGACGGGCACCCTGGTCATAAGCGCACCCTACTCCTGACTCCTATGCCTCGTCATCATCGCCATCATCGTCGCTTCCGCCCATTCGGTACTTGATGTCGTAGTTGATGATGAAGTCCAATTCCTCGTCAGCGAAACCGTAATGCCCGGAAAGCACAGCGTCGATTCTGTCAATCACGGGTATCGGGTCGGAAACCGCCATGCCTTCGCCGTTCCTCCAAGTCGTGGACCAGGATATCCGACCGCTCGCGGTCCGGGAAGCCGTCGGGAGCGCCGGCGACTTGCGCACTCTCCCGTGTTTATCGTCGAAACGGAAGAACCACTGACGACCGTCAGATCGCCATCGTATCTGAGCGGACCAGTTCGATTCAATCGCGACCGGACGTGATTGTCGCAAAGGGTGCCGGCTTGCCCACACCGAGGCGAACATGGAGTAGGATTACGCGACTTGCACGGGCAGCCGGTTCTCATCGGCCGGTGGCGAGGGCAGCACTGTGGTTGACCGGTTCTCGTCTCCTCAATAGAGTTTCCGGCGGCGCATGCCCCCAACACTGGTGGAATCCTTGGGTTCAGGCCGACGTGCAGGGCGGTGCCTCATCCTCGTTGTGTGACTGCGACCGGCTTCTTGTTAGCCCGGCCGGCCGCGGCAGGGGACACTGGTATGGCTTGCAGACACTCAAGACTCTTACCCATGCGGGGAGGCGTCGAGTCCGATTGGGGCGTTGTTCTTGCCGGGCGCCTCGCCACCGCTCGATCATTCGTCGCACGAAGAAACGGCCCCACGCAGCGCCTGGACTTGATCAACCCGGTGGAGGTCGCAGTCGAGCCGGGCTGAGCAATCATGCGCGACAGGTTTCGTTCCATCGCTGCTTCGTTACTGCCGATGTTGACGGCTGCAGCTTGTTTGTCTACCCAGTCGGGCTGTTTCGTCGAGCAATCATTCCCCATGCGACCGGGGGATTACGTTCGGGTCCGGCAGGACGCGACGGTGTCACCCATGACGACCCGCCGGTGGCTGGTCCGGACTCATGCGGCGCTCAAACATCTGCTGCCCAATCACAAGGCGGGGACGCTGCTGACCGACGACCTCACCGATGAATCGGGTCACCCCGTCGACGTGATGAAACACTTCGACCGTGACCTCAGGCAAATCCAATCGGTTTTCTTTAATTTCTGGGGGTTGGAGTCGAGCGCCCAGGCGGCCGGAGCCCTCTTTGAGGACAAGCACCCGCCCAGGTGTTGGCCGGGTTTCGAGGAGGTGCGCATTCCGATCTCCGATCGGCTTGCGACGATCGGCTGGCTGGGGCTTGCGAAGAATGGTGATAAGATTCGGAAAGCGGACTGTATCGTCGTTCTGACCGGCATGTTCGGCCACAACGGTGTTCAGCGTACGGAGGACATCTGCAAGGCCCTTGTCGCGGTGGGTTATCACGTTTTGGCCTATGAGAATCGCGGATATGGGCTGACCGATCTTCATTATCCGGATGTCGCCTACACCTGGGGCATCCTGACGACACGCGATTTGATGATGGTTTCCGATTGGTTGGAAGACAAGCCCTACATCCGCCACGCGGGGCTGATCGGCTATTGCTGGAGCGCCAACCAGGTTCTCCTCGCGGCCTGGTACGAGAATTGTCCGCCGGGGCACACGAGCATTACACCCAAGATGGCTGAGTATCTGCCGCCCTTGCCGAAGCGCCGGCGGTTTCGCGCCGGGGTCATCGCCGTTTCACCGACGTTGAGGTTTGAAGAACTTATTGACCGGCTCGAGGTTCCGCTTGAATTGCTTGTCGAACCCGCCCTGCGCTCCCTGCAATATGTTGTTGAACACCGCATGAAGCGAAAACACTATCCGGAGGTCAGCGGCAGCCTGCGCAAGCTCATCGAGTATGAAACGGCTCGCTCCGAGTTGGATTATCCGAACGCGGTTACCGATGGCCTGCGTTTCCTGCGCTTCCTGCCATACAAAGGAAATCCCGCGGGTGACAAGCTCGAAAACACCCGCATTCCCGTGCTTATCATCCACGCCTCCGACGACCCGATGGGCACGGCCCAGGAGGTGGCGGATTTCATCGCAGGTCTGGACAATCCCAACGTCGCCGCGCAGATTCTCTATGGCGGCGGCCATCTCGGAAACGCATATTACTCGAGGCCCTACTACTTCAGCATGATCTTGAACTTCTTCGATCCCGAGTATGGTGCGGCCGCCATGTCGTCTCCGACGGCCACGGCTACGATTGCACCTATGCGATCGGCGGACGGCCATGCGCACTGAAAGTGCTCCAATCAGTCAGGGCCTCAACGCGGTGGATCGTCTCATGCTCAGCGCTCACCACAGCCTGAGAGAGATCGGTCACAGCGGCTTTCATTGTCAGACTCATCTCTGGCTGCGCGAACGACTGGACGTGCCTGCGCTGAAGAACGCTCTGTCTCGCCTGAGCCTCCGGTATCCGGTCATGACCTCTCGGCTCGTCGAATCCAACGGTGCGAACGGTCCCTACTGGCAGTTTCAACCCGGGGCCGTGTGCAATCTGCATGAGGCGATGCTTGATCGAAGTGACTCCGACTCGGTCTGGCAATACGCCAGCGACCTGTTCGCCGGCCCGCTCGATCACGATCGTATGGATCCCGCCGCATTTCATCTTCTTCATCTGCCCGATGGTCGTGACGTTCTCATGATGCGGTTCAGCCATGTTTTGATGGACGGCAAGGCGCCGGAGCTCGTTCTGAAGGCGCTGGAGGATTGCCATCAGGCGCCGGATGTGAGACATTCGGCCGAGCGCCATCAGCATGTTGGTTTGTGTCAACCATGCAGAAACGGTGACGTGATGGCGTCACACCTCAACGGCTTCAACCGCCTGCGCCGGTATCGGGCCGCGCTCCGCGTCGTGAGCAATCACTTCCGCGCATCTGCGAGATCAGTGACGCTCGTTCCATCGAATGCGATGGAGCGACCGATGGAGCACTACGGAATCGAGGTCCGGTCGCTGGATGCACCTCAGACCAAAGCCATCCTGGATCGGGCCGAGCGGCTTTGCGGATTCACAAACCTCACACCAACCGTGCTCGCGAGCATCTTCCGCGCCGCCGGCCGCCTTGCACGCGACAAGCGATGCACGCGACCCTGTTTTCGCACGGATGTTCCCCTGACGCTTCGCCCCCCAGGCAGCTCCGAGCCGATCTTTCGGAACCTTGTCTCGTTCATCCAGATGAGCGCAAGGGATTCGGAGCTGGGTGATCGCGACCGGCTGACGCAAATCCTTCATTCGCAGATGCGGGATCAGCTTCGTCGCCGAATCGATCTCGGGAACCTGCAAATGATGGCGGCCTTGAGCCGGCATCGCTGGCTGCTCCGGAGGTTCATTCTGGCGCACGTGCGGAAGCACCCCTTCACACTCGATTTCTGTTTCATGGGGCCGGTCGCGGAGGGCTTGGAGCGTTTCTGCGGCCGCGACGTCGATTGGCTTCACACGTTGAACACGACAACGTCGCCGCGGGGCGTTGCCTTGCAGGTCAACCTGTTTCGCGGTCGAATGAATCTGGTGATGACCTATGTCTCCAAGTGCATGCCCAGGGATTTGGCGCATGCGTTCCTCGACACGATTGTAGAGGATCTGACCAGGTCATAGTCGTTCGTGGGACAGGGAAAGAAGAGCCGCCATGCACCTGGTACTATCAGCCTCACAAGAGGCGGCCCGAGCAGAGGCCGTGGAGTTTGCAGAGCGCGAACTCGCAGACGGCAGGGTCGATCCGGTCTTCGACCTTGAGGGTTGGAAGAAGTGTGCCGCGTTTGGGGCGATGGGCGTGACCGTCCCCGCCGAGTTCGGAGGGCGCGGCCAGAGTCTAAACGAATTGGTCGCCATGATGGAGGGTTTGGGTTATGGCTGCCGCCGTTTTGGGCTGCTCATTGCCATCAACGCCCACATCTTCGGCAGCGTGGAACCCTTGCTTGCGGCCGGCACGGACCAGCAGAAAAAAAAGTACCTGCGCAAGTTGGCAACCGGCGAGTGGGTCGCCGCTCACAGCGTGACCGAACCGGAAGGCGGATCGGACCTGGGCAGCATGACCACCGTCGCCCGAAAGGAGGGCGATCATTGGGTTCTCAACGGTCACAAGAAATACACCACCTGTGGGGCGGGGGCCGATTTGCACGTGGTCTATGCCCGGATGGATGATCCAAAGCGATACCGCCTGAGTTGCTTTATGGTGCCGCCCGGTGCATCCGGCGTGGACGTGCGGTCGCTACCCGCGACCGGTTTGGCAGGCTCCGGCCTGAGCGAAGTGATCTATGAAAACGTTCGCATTCCAGAAGATCACATCCTCGGTCAGCCCGGTGCCGGGGGGATGCTGTTCCAGGGCGCGATTGAACGCGAGCGGGCCTGCATCTTCGGCTTTGTTCTGGGCGCGATGCAGAAGGAACTCGAACTCGCCGTAGACTATGCCAATCATCGTGTCGTCGGTGGCAAGGCCATCGCCGGACATCAGGCGGTTTCCCATCGTATTGCCGACATGAAAGTGCGGCTGGACGCCTCACGCCTGCTGCTTTACCGGGCCGCGGCACTCAAGACGCAGGGCAAGCGGGCGCCCAGCGAGTCCGCCGTCGCCAAGCTATTCATCAGCGAGAGTTTCGTGGCCAACAGCCTGGACCTGATCCGCGTCCATGGGGGCAAAGGCTATCTCATGGAGACTGGCATCGAGTGTTTTCATCGTGATGCCCTTGGTACTCTCATCTTTAGCGGGACGAGCGACATTCAGCGAAATATCATCGCAGCACAACTTGGGTTGCGGGCATGACGTGGTGACAAGCTCACTCCAATAGGGCGTGATAATCCACTTTGCCGCGGTCCGTCCGCGGCAGGTCTTCATGGGTCTGCCAAATGTCAGGGACCATGTGGTCCGGCAGGTGCTTCCGACAAAACGCAGCGAGAACGGATTCTCGCGTCGACCGTCCATCTCGCGGGACGACGCAGGCTTTGATCAGATTGCCAAAAACGGGATCGGGCACCGGCACGACTGCCGCCTCGCGGATATCAGGATGTCGCTGCAGGACGACTTCAATCTCGCCCGGCTCGATCCGATGCCCGCGGCACTTGATCATCCTGTCGATTCGCCCTTCAAACATCCATTCGCCGTCGGCCCGCCGCTGCACGCGATCACCCGTTCGATAGGCTTGGCCGTTGCCATCCGGTGCGGGGACGAGTTGTTGGGCCGTCAACGCAGCATCCCCCCAATAGCCCTGCGTCACGGTCGGGCCTGCCACCCACAGTTCGCCGGCCTGTCCATTGTTGATCGGCTGTTCGTGTTCATTGACGGCCCAGAGACGGGCGCCTCGAATGTGCCGACCGATGGGGATCGGTGAGTCTCGGAGCAACTCAGCGGGATCAACGTGAAAATAAGTACACACGTTGGTTTCGGTGGGGCCGTATAGGTTCGTCAAAGAGACATGGGGCCACTCGCGTGCGATGGCCTGCAATTCCGTTTTGGGCATGACCTCCCCGGCGAAGATCACATGCCGCAAAGGCGACACATTGTGATCCGCCAACGCTCCGCGCCGCCGCATCATGATCAATGCCGACGGCACCGAGTACCAGATCGTGATTCGCTGCTCGCAGATGAACCGCGCCATCAGGTAGGGAAACATCCGAGCTCTCTCCGGCACGGGACACATCGCTGCGCCTGCGCGAACGGCTGCGAAGATATCCAGGGTGGAGAGGTCGGAATGATAGGGCGCATGGTTCGCCAGCCGGTCGTCCGGGCCCAACGAAAATTCGCCGACAACCCAATCCGAAAAGTGCAGCAGACTTTCCGCAGTGATCTGTACCCCCTTGGGCCGCCCCGTCGACCCGGACGTGTAGAGGATGTTGGCGATACCGTGTGCCGGCGTGGCGGCGGGCCACCCGGAAGGCTCACGGGTTCGCCATCTCGCCAGCGGGACCGCGTCGCCATGTTCCGGGTCCGTGACGATCACGGCATCGAAGCCGCCGGGTTGTGTCGGCGGGCTGCTTCCAACCCAAAAAACAGCTTCGGCGTCCTGGCAGATCGTCCGCAATCGGTCGTCCGGCCAGGTGGGATCCAGAGGCACATAGGTGGCCCCGGTGCGGATGATCGCGAACAGCGCCATGAGAGCATCAATGGACTTGTGAAAGCAAAATGCCACGCGGCGGCCGGGGGCTGCGCCGAGATCAGCAAGCAGACCAGCCAGGCGATCCGATGCATCGAGTAGTTCGAGATAAGTGATACACCGGCCATCGAAGTCGATCGCCGTGCGAGTGCCGTGTACAGCCGCGGCCTGCTGAAGCAACGAGTAGAGTGTTTCACAAGACATGTGATTGGTGATCGGTCAAATCGAGTTAATCCGATATCGTGACGTGCGCCGCCGTGAAGCCCGCGGAAATGCTCCGGGCAAGCCCCGTATGCTTCGATCCGGTTGGAGAAAACACGTCATCGGTTGTGATGACACTCGAACCAGGCAACCAGGGCATTGATCGATTCAACCCGCTCCGGTGTCACCTCGTGATCGGGCAGTTTCATTTTCCACTTCTCCTCCGCGAAGACGAGTAGTTGCATGAGCCTGAGTGAATCCATGCCTGCATCGAAGAGATTTGCATCGTCCGAAGGCCAGGCGCTCCTATCCATCGGGATCAAAGTTGCGAACAAGTATGTTCTCAACGCTTCTCTTACAGCAATCCCCGCCATCGATTTTCCCGTCACTTGGAAGACTGGACCAGGGCCTGGTCATCGCCGATTCCATTCTCATCACGCCGGCGCATGGCAACGCCTGCCAATGCTCCACGTCAAGGCACCCCATTGGGCACGGTTCCTCAGCCGAACGGGCCTTGTATTGTACGCCCCGGCCCCGCGGACTCAACACCGCCGAGTCGTTAGGCACTGGTATCGTTTCAATCGGGGAAGCATTGGCCTTTGGCCGGTGCGGAGCTGGGAATGACGATTTCGTGCCGGCGAGGACGCCGATGCTCCCCACGATTCAGCCCATCCGCGCTGCCGTCGATCGTTGACTCACCCCACGGGCCGAAATAGACTCCGGCTTCGCTCACGGCATCAGCGCTGGCAGTGTGAGGTCGGGGAGTCGTCATGAGTACGAATACCATTCAACGCGAGGCCGTGCAGACGACTTCATCACCGCCGACGGCCCCGACCCCCGAGTCAGCCCAGGTCGAAGAATTGAACCGTTGGGGGCGGGCCTTTCCTTATTATTCGCGCGAGCTGTTCCGGCTTTTCCGAATGCACGTTGCGCAAGAGAGCAGCGTTCTCGAAGTTGGGTCGCAGCTTGGCGACCTTCTGGCATCTCTCCAGCCTTCGCACGGAGTGGGCATTGAGCCTCGTCCGGACGTCGCGGCGGCGGCGCGTTTGCGCCATCCGCACTTGACGTTCGTCGAGGCCGACCCGGCGAGCTTTGATCTGAACGGAGAGACGTTCGACATTGTCATTGTCTCGACGGTGTTGGGGGAGGCGCGCGACGTGCAGGCGGTCTTTCGCAGTATCCGTGCGGCCTGTCGGCCGGACACGCGCGTGATCATTGCCTATCACAACGCGGTGTGGGAGCCGATCCTGAAGCTGGCGAGTGCCGTCGGTCTGCGCCGGCCGGTCGACAAACAAAACTGGCTTTCGATGCAGGACCTGACCAACCTCGCCTATCTGGCCGATCTGGAAGTCATCCGCAAGTCGGCTGAAGTGCTCCTGCCGCTGGCCATCCCGTTGCTGTCGGCGGTCTTCAACCGGTTCCTCGTGCGGTTCTGGCCTTGGCCGGCGTTCGGACTCATTCAACTGCTGATCGTCAAGCCCGTCGCCCCGCCAGACCTGCCGAACCCGCGCGTCAGCGTCATCATCCCCACGCGAAACGAGCGCGGGAACATCGAGGCGGCCGTTGCGCGCACGCCGGAGATGGGATCGGGGACGGAAATCATCTTCGTCGATGGCAACAGCACGGACGGCACACAGGATGAGATCCAACGGCAAATTGCGAGGTGTCCCGACCGCGACATGAAATACATTCCGCAGGGTGACGGTGTGGGGAAGGGTGATGCAGTGCGCAAGGGTTTCGCCGCGGCAACCGGCGACGTCCTGATGATCCTCGATGCCGACTTGACCGTACCGCCTGAGGCGCTGCCGCGGTTCGTCGATGCGATCGTTCGCGGCAAAGGCGAGTTCATCAACGGCACGCGCCTGGTTTATCCCATGGAAGATGAGGCCATGCGGTTTCTCAATAAGTGCGGCAATCGCTTCTTCAGCACTCTGTTCACCTGGCTGCTCAACCAGCCGATTCGCGACACGCTCTGTGGCACGAAGGTTCTGACGAAGGCGAATTATGACGTGATCGCTCGAAACCGGCATTACTTCGGTGAGTTCGATCCGTTCGGCGACTTCGACCTGATCCTCGGCGCCGCCAAGGCGAATTTCAAGATCACAGAGGTGCCCGTTCGCTATGGCGCTCGCAGCTACGGCACGACCAACATCAGCCGGTTTCGGCACGGCTGGTTGCTCTTGAAGATGAGCTGGGTGGCCTTTCGGCGGCTCAAGCTGCGGTGATGGGGATGGACAATCCGGTTTCCAATGCGACGCCTCCGCAGCTGCCGGTTGTGGCGAGAATTGATCCGATGCCGACTTCGACTGGCTCAGGGCGGCGGCGGCGCATCTTTGCCCATCTGCTCCTGATTGTGATCCTGGCTCCCAGCGCGGTGTGGGTTGTGCTGGACCGTTCCGTCTGGCCGTTTGACCAGGCCTGGTACGGCGAGGTCAGCGTCGATCTCTATGCGGCGCTCGGCGATGGAGCGAAGGCGTGGATGGATGCGATGGGCACCGCATTGCCATCGAAGCCGCCGGGGATTGCCTGGCTTGGGCAATGGTTTGTGCCGGTCGGCCTGGCCTTGGGTCGAATCGAAACCGCGCTGTTGGCGTCCGTCCTGCTGTGTCAGTTTGGGACGCTGGTGCTTGTCTATCGCACCGGCCGGCTGCTCGCCCCTGATCGGCCGCTGATCGCAATGGTCGGCAGCCTGATGGTCGGCGCCTCGCCGCTTTTTGTGGGGATGTCGCACAACTACTTCGCGGAGCCGTTGCAGACCTTTGCGGTGGCGTGGGTGTTTTACATCGCGTCGCGCGGACCCGGTGCGAGCCGTGTGCGATTGATGGCCGAATTGATCGCAGTCGCAGCGGTGGGGATGCTGGCCAAGACGACGACGCCGATCTACTGCCTGTTGGCGGGCCTGTTGTGCATTGTCTGGATGATTCGTTCGCGGCGGCCTGATGTTCGTCGTGCGTGGCGTTCGGTGGTCCTAGACTGGGGCGCGTTGGTCTTCAGCCTCGCGTTGGCCGCCTGCGCCGTTGTCTGGTTCTGGCAAAATGCCGAATCCGTCCTGCGCCATGCCAAGCTCTCCTCAATGGGCGACGTCGCACTTCACTACGGCAGTGATCGGCCGTTTCTGGAGAAACTGTCGTTTTGGTGCCGGGGGCTTCAGCAGTGTTTCTTGCTGGAGCCGATGGTGTGGGTTCTTGCCGCCGGCGCTGTCCTGGCTTCGGTGTTATACGGCGCGAGAATCCGAAGCGGACGACCTCACCGGCGCGGCCCCATCGAATTCGTTGCCCTGGTGGCGCTGGCGCAGATCGTCGCGGTCGTGTGTGTGTTTTCGCTGTCGATCAACGAGGAGACTCGATATCTGCTCCCGCTTGCCGTTCCCATCGGGATCGTGTTGATGTGGACGCTGGCGCAGTTCCCGGATTGGTCGTTGGCATCGGTCTGGTGCGTCCTGCTTGGCGGGCAATGGGCGTGCGTTTTTCTTCAGGCCTTTGGTGGAATCGCGCCGCAGCCGACGCTGACACACTGGCTGATCCCTGTCGAAAGAGACGCCCGCCGCAGTCAGGAACTTGCCCGGGTTGTGGAGGCGACGTCGAACGAACGCATTCGCAACCGGATCAACGTCATCGGCGTCGAGTACCCATGGTTCAACGCCAACTCGGCGAGCTTTTATGCGGCGAAAGCGGCTTTGGCCGGCGTGCCGCGCTGCCGATACACGTCACTCGGGTACGCAGAGGCGGACGCCGACGCTGCGTGGGAGCGTTTGGTGACAGGAATCAACGCGCCGTATTTTGTGACGATTGCCCAGGACTACCAAATTGCCAAAGACACGTTTAATGCCGTCTCTCTGCCGATATTGCAGCGAGCCTTGGGCGACCCTGCGTTCAACCCCGTGCCGTTCGTTTCAGAATGCGGTGTTCTCGTCTTCCGCAGAGACGAGGTGGCCGAGTGACCGGGTCAGACCGGTTGCCCAGGTTGGTAAATACCCTGCACGAGGAACGGTTGTCGCCACACGGATGTTGTAGATTCGGTTGCACGATCGAACGTGATCCAAGACCCTGGCCGAAAGCCCTATCTCGCTTCTGAGCACGAGGGCGTATCTGTTGACGGTGGCTGGTTCACGGGCTATATGGGTCTTTCCATCGCCTTTTTTACCAGTAATGAAGGCCCCATGCAGATGAAGCCCACGATCGGTCGATTCTTTGACGGCCTTTTCACCGCCACGGTACTTGGCATTCTCCTCTCGGGCGGAGTACTCCTCTACGCGCTTTCGTGGTCGTTCCAGGAAACGGGAAACTACCTTCAAGGAAGGTGGTTTCCCGACGACGCATTCTACTATTTCAATGTGGCCCGAAATGCCGCCCTCGGCTATGGACTAACATTCGACCGGATCAACCCGACGAATGGCTTTCAGCCGCTGTGGCAAGCCGTCTGCGTGGGCGTTCATTTCCTGGTGTCCGACCGCAACGACTTCCTGCACGCCGTCAACGTCGTACAGTCGGTGCTGTTCGCACTTGGAATGTACTTGGTGTTTCGGTCAATCTGCCTAAAGTCGGATGCCCGCATCTTCTCAATCATCTGCATGGTAATGTTGTTCTTTTACTTTCCCTTCTTCATGTCGATGGTGAGTGGGCTGGAGACCGTGCTGTATTTCTGCTGTTTGTCAGGGACGGTGTACACGCTGTTGCAGGTTGAGCGCGACGGCTTCAGCGACCGGCGTGCCCTGGGCTTAGGCCTCATTATGACGACCACCATTCTGGCGCGTTTGGATGCGGGACTCCTCGGCGTGCTCGTAGCAATCTGGGTTCTCTGGCGACGACCATCGTGGAGAACCGTCTTGAGGATCGCGATTCCGTTCGTCGTGTTCGCGATGCCGTACTTCGTCTACAATCTGTGGTGCTTTGGTTCTCCCATGCCGGTCAGCGGTGCCGTCAAGCGAGCTTGGGGCGCAATCTCCTTTGATCAAGCCGTGAACCACGGCTCCAAGCCGATTCTCGTTTATTTGAAGGCGTTTCTCTGGCCGATGATCCATCCCGATTTCGCTCGAATCGGCGTGCTCGTGCTTGTGAACCTGGGCCTTGCTGTTTTCTACGGTTTGAGGCGAGAGGGCGTGTTGCTGCTCCTGCAACTGTTCTTCGTGCTCAAGTATGTCACATACGTTACGCTCTTCCACGACCACGCCATCTTTTCGTGGTACTACACCGTGGATTACATGGGGCCGCTCATCGCACTTCCATACTTCTTTGGCAAAGGTACCGGGCGATTCAAGATTGCACGAGGATGGATACATGTGGGCCGTCTTGTGCTAATCATCCCCTTGGCGTTCACCGGATATCACTTAGTGCATAGCTATTATTGGAGTGTTCACGTTCAACTCAGTCATCAACTCAATGTATACAGAGCTCCCACACCGCCGTACAATGAGCTGCAGTTCTTTCGTTTGACGGCGAGCGAGCTTAACGAGATGCAGTTTCGACCCGACACCGTATTCGCCTCATTGAATAGCGGGGTCTTGGGCTACTTCATGGAGTATCGTGTCGTCAACCTGGACGGCTTGGCAAACGGGAAGACGCGTCTGGATTACCTCCGGCGCTATGGCAGGGATTTTTTCCACTATATCGACGAGGCGCAGCCTGTCGATGGTTACATCGACATCGTTCCTGACCCTGTGAAAAAGGCCTACGATCGAAGCTTCATCACCGATCGGGGCTTCGATTATGTTCCGGTCAAGGAGCGAATCAACGCGAAATACGGACACTGTCCGACGAACGGGATGATCGTCTATGTGAAAGGGGCAACGCCGCGACCCTCGATCGCCGAATGCCGAGGGGCTGACGGCCCGGCAGGAAGCCAACAGGCGGTCGACGAAATCCATGTCTCCACCGCCGCGTCCGACAGGTAATGATGCAGCTCTCCTGCCGCGAGCGAATTAGTCCGGTGCCGATGATCAAGGTCTTCTCGTTGTACGCCTGCTTCTTCGCCGTGTTCGGCGTGCTTGTGCCCTGGTTGATATGCGACCGGTACGGCATATCGTACTACCCGCAGGATTTTTACCCGATGCAAAAGCCGGGCGGGGACTACGTCGCGACCTACGAAGCCGGCCGGTCGATCCTGCGGGGGCAGTCGATCTATCTGCGCTACGAGGACACGGCCGATTGGTCGGCCTCCGGCGCGGCGGCCCGCTATTCATACCCACCGCCGCAGGCCTACCTTTTCGCTCCTTTGGCGTCGCTCCCGTTTGAACTCAGCTACCATGTTTGGATCGGCCTGACGCTGGCGCTGATCGTATTGTGCGTATTCCTGGCCTCGCGCCTGTTCGAGCCTCCTTGGATGGTTTTCATCGCGGGTTGTGCGATCTACGCCCAATCCTCGTTCATCGTCTTCCAATGTGAGCGCGGTCAGACCGATGCCTTGCCATTGCTGTGTGTTGCTGCGTGCATTTACTTTTATGTTGGGCGACGAAACTCCTATTTGGCCGGATTGTTCTGCGCGATCGGGGCGTGCATCAAGGTCATTCCTGCCGTGTTTTTTCTCTTCTTCCTGCTGCGCCGCGATTGGCGGGCGATGCTCAGCACCATCGCGGCGGCGGCGCTGATCGTCTTTGCGACCGGCCCGGAGGGCTGGGAACACTGGTGGCGACAGGTCATACCGGCGCATTCAGGGCTGTTCATCGGCCAGAACGTCGACCATAGCCTCGTCTATCTGTTCGAGGCGTTCACCGCGAACCTGTCGGTCGCGCGCATACTCGGCCGTGTTGCGTTGCTCATCTTGCTCGCGACATACGCAGTTCTCGTCCTGATCAACCGCCGTCGCCGTCGTGACGTTCTGATGGAGTTGGCCATTTTGACGACGATCGTGGAGATCGGCACGCCCTGGTCGGTGAACTATAAGCTGGTCATGCTGTTGTTTTTGTTCCTGGCGCCGTTCGCGATTCTGTCGATCGACCGGGTTCGTGCGCGGCCCATTCGATACACCCTTCCGCTGTTGGCGACTTTCGTCCTGATCGTGCCGTTCTTCGGGGAATATCTCACGCGTCTGCCGTTCGCATTTCTGGCTCGTTGGTTGCCCGGGGATCTGATTATCTCCAATCCGATCGACCCGATCATCACGGATCGCAAGGTGGCCCTGGGGATCGTGCTGGCGCTGGGCTATCTCACGTGGCTGTACGGCCGGTCGGCGCTGGCGACGCGCCCGCTGCTTGAGGCTCGGGTTCGCCGGGCGGCGGCGGCCGCGTTCTTCGGCGTTCGCCCGCGCCGAGCCCTGGCGGTCCTCGTCGCGGTGATCGTTGTCATCGGCGGCGGCTTCTATGCGGCCGCGGTCCTGAATCCGTCGGAGCAATATCAGCGCGCGATCCAACGGTTCGGCGATCCGAAACCGATCAATGACTGGGCGTCGATCGCGGGCTACCACGTCGAGCGCTCGGCCGGCGGAATGTGGACCATCGACCTGATCTACGAATCGCACGGGCCGATGCCGAAGAACCTGCAAGTGTTCTTCCATGCCGAGGTGCTCGATGAGGCGGGCAAAGTGGTATTGCGCGACGGCCGCAACTTCTTCCCCAGCCTGATCACGTCTTACTGGCCGGCGGGTAAATACGTAGTGGCGCGGACGACCGGCTACTTCGCGCCGAAGGACTACCTGCTCAAGACGGGCTTCTTCGATCTTGACGACGGCCGAGAGTACGGCGAGGCGGAAGTCGGTCACGTCGACCTGTCGCGGTTCGTCGGCGGAGCCGCGTCAGCGATGGCGACGTCGCACGGGGCCGTGCCCAGCGCCCGCAACGACCAGCCGGGTAATGCCGGCGAAGGCGCCGCCGACCGACCCGCGCAGAAATCGTAAGGGCTCACGACCCCGAGTCGCCTGTTTCGGAGCGGCCCATGCACGGGACGGGCCGCATGAACTTGACGCTTTCGCTGCGGCAGCATCATAATCTCCGGCTCGGCGGTCGCATTTCCGGCGGAGAGAGCTTTCCAGCGACTAACGCCTGGAGTCACGTGATGTATCACGAAGTGACCGGATGTCGACTCTGTGACGGCGGCGAACTCCAGACCCTGATCGAACTTGGAGACCAGTGTCTCACCGGCGTTTTTCCGCGATCGCGCGACGAGGAAATCACCCGCGGCCCGCTCACACTCGGGCGCTGCCCGGATTGCGGTTTGGTTCAACTGTTACATTCCTACGAACCGGCCGAGCTGTATGGCGACAACTACGGATACCGTTCCGGCCTGAACCGCTCGATGGTCGAACACCTCCAATCGACCGTGGCCGGCCTTCAGACTTTCTTGACGCTGAAGCCCGGCGACCTGATCCTCGACATCGGCAGCAACGACGGCACGACGCTTTCGTCCTATGTTGCTGATCAGTTCAATCTGGTCGGGTTTGATCCTTCGGGTGAGAAGTTCAGGGAATACTACCGGTCGGATGTCCGGCTTATTCCGGAGTTTTTCTCGGCCGACCGATTCCGCGGTGAGTTCGGCGACGGCGCCCGGGCTCGGTTGATCACCTCGCTGGCCATGTTCTACGACCTCGAGGATCCGCTCGGGTTCATGCGTGAGATCGAGTCGATCCTGGCTGATGACGGGCTGTGGCACTTCGAGCAGAGTTATCTGCCCGCCATGCTCGCGGCCAACGCTTACGATACGATCTGCCATGAACATCTCGAATACTACGGCGTTGAGCAGATCAAATGGATGACCGAGCGGGCCGGCCTGAAGATCGTGGCGATTGGGTGTAACGGCACCAATGGCGGCAGCTTTGCCGTCACCGTCTCGAAGCGCGACGGCCCGATGCCGGAGAACACTGCCGTCATCGAACAGTTCCTTGAATCCGAACGGTCCAGGGGGCTGGCCACGAGGGCTCCTTACGACGCCTTTCGCGATCGCGTCTTTCGCCATCGTGACGCCCTGATCGATCGGTTGAACCAATACAAGCGAGATGGCCGAAAGGTCGTTGGTTACGGGGCTTCGACCAAGGGTAACGTCCTGCTTCAGTTCTGTGGGATCGACGAGCGCCTCATCCCCTGTATCGCCGACGTGAACGAGCGTAAGTTCGGTTGCTTCACTCCGGGTACGAAGATACCGATCGTCTCTGAAGCCGAAGCCAGGGCATTGAAGCCGGACTGCATGTTGGTCCTGCCGTGGCATTTCAAGGCCAATCTCCTGGCGCGCGAGGCCGACTATCTTGCCGGCGGCGGTGCAATGTTGTTTCCACTGCCGGAGATTCTCGAGGTTACGCGATGAAGCGGGCGTTGATTCTCGGATCGCGTGGTCAGGATGGCGAACTACTCACGCGGCATCTGACGGCCCGTGAGTATCACGTCGTTGGCGTGGATCGGGATTCGGTGGATTGTTCGCGCGGCGGCTCGATGCCGCCGGTCGATGTCATGGACCCGGCGTCGATCCACGCGTTCGTGCGTTCATTCCAGCCGGCAGAAGTGTACTATCTGGCGGCGTTTCACCATTCCTCGCAGAGCACTGACCTCCTGGCCCCTGCGGCGATGTGGAGCACGTCGTTCGACATTCACGTTCATGGGCTGATCAACACGCTGGAAGCCCTGCGCGACGCGGCCCGGGAGGCCCGGCTCTTCTATGCGGCGTCCTCGTTGGTCTTCGGTGAACCGGATCAGTCCCCCCAGACCGAGGCCGTTCCCTTGAATCCGCAGTGCGTCTATGGCATCACCAAGGCGGCCGGCTCGCGGGTCTGCGGCTTCTATCGGAAGCAGTATTCGATCCATGCCGCCGTCGGGTTTCTCTACAATCACGAGTCGCACCTGCGAACTGAGGCATTCCTCTCGCGCAAGATTGTGAAGACGGCGGTGAAGATCAAGCACGGTGAAGCGGATGAATTGGTCCTGGGCGATTTGTCGGCCCAATCCGATTGGGGTTATGCCCCGGACTACGTGGACGCGATGCACCGCATCGTGAACCTGCCGGGACCGGACGACTTCGTCGTTGCGACAGGCCGGCTGCATTGCGTGCAGGATTGGGTGGAGGCGGCCTTCGGGGCTCTCGATCTGGACTGGCGGCGCTATTGCCGCGAGGATCCGAGCTTGATTACGCGGCGGAAGCGCCCCCTGGTGGGCGACAGCAGCAAGCTGCGAGACCGCACCGGCTGGCGACCGGCAACCTCATTCGCCGACATGGTCTCAATCATGGTCGAGATGGAAGGAGCCGCGCATGTCAAAGACGCTTGTGTTCATCCCAACCTATAACGAGCGTGAAAACGCCGAACGGATGTTCCTGGCCATCAACGACCTGGCTCTCGACCTGGACGTGTTGTTCATGGACGACAACTCGCCTGACGGGACCGGCAGGATTCTCGAAGACCTTGCGCGAAAACACGAAAGGCTCTCCGTCATCCATCGCACCGGGAAGCTCGGCGTCGGCACGGCCCACATGGAAGGCATTCGCTACGCCTACGGCCACGACTACGACACGCTCGTTACGATGGACTGCGACTTCACGCATTTGCCGGAGGATATCCCGACGTTGATCAATGCGGCCCGGGATTTCGACGTTGCCGTGGGGTCGCGCTTCAAGGCCAAGGGTAGTCTGCCCGGGTGGAATCTGGTGCGCCGCTGCCTGACGTGGCTCGGACACGCTCTGACGACCAACTTTCTCAACATGCCCTACGACGCGACGGGGGCGTTTCGCGTCTATCGATTGCGCCGGGTGCGGCGTGAATTGTTCGACCTTGTCACATCCGGCAGCTACGCCTTTTTCTTCGAGAGTCTTTTTATTCTCGCCAACGCCGAATGCCGGATCAACGAAGTTGCGATTGTCCTGCCGGCCCGGACTTACGGCCACTCCAAGATGAGCCTCGTGGAGGCCGCCCGCAGCGCGAGGTTTCTCGTGACGCTGTGGGCCGAGCGGAAGTTCAACGCGGGCCGGTTTCGGCCGGCCAAACCCGTGGCCCTCGATCCTGCCCTGGGTGATCCGCAGGACTGGGATTCCTATTGGCGGCGCAAGCAGGATATCTCGGGCTTCACGTACGAGTTCATCGCCGGTGTGTATCGCAGGACATTCATCAAGCGCAATCTGGAGAGCGCCCTGCGGCGCGAGTTCCGGCCCGGCGCTTCGCTACTTCACGCCGGCTGCGGCAGCGGCCAGGTCGACCAGGACTTGCATCACCGGTACTCAATCACGGCCGTGGACGTGTCGCCCCAGGCGCTCTATCTCTATTCCCAGAGCAACCCGGATGCCCATTGCATTCAGCACGCCAGCATCTTCCATCTGCCGTATGACAATGACTCGTTTGACGGCGTTTATAATCTCGGCGTCGTAGAGCACTTCACGTCGGACGAGATCAACGAGATTCTGCGGGAACTCCGTCGCGTCTTGAAACCCGGCGGCAAAATCGTGATCTTCTGGCCGCATCGGCGGGCTTCAAGCGTCATGGTGCTCAAGGTCGCCCACTTCGTGCTGAACAAGATCCTCAAAAAGGACAAGTCACTACACCCGCCTGAGATCACGCTGGTCCGATCGAAGCAACACGCCCGCGGTGCGCTGACGCGGGCCGGTTTCGACCCCGCGCGTTACAGTTTCACGGCCAGGGATTTGTTTATTCAGGCCGTCGTCGTCGGCACGCGCGCCCAGGCGCCTGTTTTGAATCGCGACCATGGCCGGCGTCCTCCGTCTGTAAAACCCATCGTCGTGACCAGGCGGGCAGCCAAACCGGACTACGTTTCCGCGTAGTCCGGCAAGTGGCCCACCGCCGGCCGGCGGTGCGGTGTGGAGAAGCGTCCAGAACGATGCTCGTGATGCATGGAGGTTCGTCATCCCGGATCAGCCGCTTTGTCATTGACGTGGCGTTGTCCGGCCGGCAGAATCCGTGCGGCCATGCCCAACCAGCAGACGATGACCCGGTGCTCCGACATCCTGTACTGGCGCGTCGTACTGGCGACGTTGCCCTTCGTTTATCTCCTCGTGCTTGTCCTGCCGAGCCCTTTCGGGTTTGGCCTGAAGCTTGAAAACGATTTTGTCTATCATCGCATCTGGTACAGTCAGGTCGACACCTATTTCATCAGCAAGGGTTACTTTCCGCTTTGGAATCCGACGTATGAAATGGGGGCGTCTCACCTGGCCTCGGCTTTTGGCACGGGTGCGCTCTATCCGATTCGCTGGCTGTCGTATCCGTTCACTTACCTGGGCGGACCGCTTAACTACATCGTGCAATACGTCCTGATCGCCGGGCACATGTCGTTCGCAATGCTGGGCCTGTTCGCGGCGCTTCGGCGACATGGCGGCGCGAGTTGCGCGGCGGCGGCGTTCGGCGCGGTCTTGCTGCTACTGAATCAGTGCTTCAACAACTTCATGCGATTCCCCTACGGTGTGGAAAACCTCGCCTGGGTGTCGTGGATGTTGTATTTCGGCCTGAACCTGGCGCGCCATGCCGTCGAGCCTGATCAGTCAGCGCGACGGACGGCGTTGAAGGACTTCATTGCTTTGGCGCTCTGCGTCACCCTGGGCTGGCTGACGGGCTATGGTCAGTTCTCGTATATCGGCGGGTTGTTCGTCGGCCTCGTCGTGATATTCGCGGCGCGGTCGGTGCGCGGCGTGGCCTGCGTGGCGCTGGGCGGAATGCTCGGATCGTTGTTGGCGATCGGCTCGATCTGGCCGGCGGTCGAATGGGTCCTTGGCCACCCGCTGCGCGACGGAGCGAACATCAATAACATTAACGTCGTCGGCGTGACGGATTACATCGGCATCTTCCTGCGCCCATTCGCGATGGACGTTCACTACAGCGTCTTCACTCATCCCGTGTTGCTGCTTGTCTCTCTGGTGGGCATCGCGATCGCGTGGCGTCGTCCGGCGGCGCGGATATCACTTGGCATGTTCGTTGCGCTCATCCTGTTGGTCGATGTGTCCCGCGGCCTCGATGGCCTGACATTCGAGCTCTTCTATGATCATCTACCGTTTTTCGGAGCGTTCAACAGCCCGTCGAAGAATAGTTGGCTCGCCTTCGTTCCGCTGGCATGGTTCGCCGCCCTCGGCGCGGACGTGGTCATGTCGCAACCGCGAGCCCGGAAGCCGATCCTCGTCGCCATCGCTTTGTTGAGCGTCAGCCTGGCATGGCAGTACGCCCCCGGACTGCGCCCCGATTCCGTTGGAATCTGGCAACCACTCAAATCGGGTTGGATTCAGCCGGAACAATCCGTCCGCGCCTTTCTGTGGCTCGCGATCGGTGGGGGGATGGCGACAGGTTGCTTTCTCACCGTGCGATGGCGTTCCGTTCAGGCCGTCGGGCTTGTCGGGCTTTGCATTCTGTTCTCCGCGTTCTACGCACGGTTCAACACGTTCTTCTCAACCGAATACGTACCGCAGGCGCTGATCGGTACAAGAGACGCGTTTCCCGGTGGGCTGCTCGGCCACCGGACCGCGTCGCAGGGTTATCTGGGACTGACGGGAATCGGCGTGACGTCCCCCAATGTCGATCCAGTCGTGTACGGTCTGATGATGGACCACGCCGAGCAACTGTTGGGGGACGAGACCTGCCGCTTCCCCGCGTCGCGATTTCAATGGCGACCGCGAAGTGGCGCCTCTGCGGCCAAGCTGAAGCTGACCGGCTTTGGGCCGAACCACGTCTACTTCGATGTCCACGCCCAATGCGCCGGGGAACTAACGTACCTGGCGAAGTATTCTCCCCATTGGCGCTGCAACCGTCCGCTGACCCGTGGGAGTCAGTACGATGAGTTCAATGCGTTACAGATGGCCGAAGGGGACACGACGGTCCACGTGGAATTTGTCCCGGTCGGCCATCTGGCGACCTGTGTGGTGACGTTTCTGGGCGCGCTGCTCGCCGCGGGCGTCCTGGCCCGGATGAATGGAAAGCGGAGGGTCGCCTTGGCGTGCTTCACCGCGTCGGTCGTGCTTCCCGGACTGATGCTGGCTGGGTCGCTGACGCGGCATTCGATGAGCGACCGTGACCTGTTTGGCGTGGACAACGTCGCGCTCGATCCGAATTTGGAAATACCGCCGGCGCGAGAGCCTGGCGGAATGCGCCATGGGATTGAAACGGGCCGCTGAACTTCACTGCCGGTGGCCCCGGAACCACGGCCTCGCTCAGCGCATAACCCTTAATAAGCCTTGCAGCAATCTGCCTCGCCGCGATTCGATGGGGAACCATGCCCTGACGGCGCGGCCGTAGCGCCATATCATGGTTGCCTCCATGGCTTTGATCGTCTGTCTCGATTCTGCCAGAGCCTGCTTCATCGCTTCCAGTGTTTGATGGGAAGAGTCGCCCTGATTCTCGGCAACCTTTCGGGATTGAAACGCCGATTCAATACGACGATTCTCAGATTCCAGCCAGCGATTCACGCGTTCCTGTTCCTGAAGGATCCGATCCCTCTGCTCTGCGAGCCTGCGCCACGCAACCATCTGCATGGCAAGTTTCTCGGCGGTCTGTCTCCAGGACCCCTCTTTCGAATCGAGGCGCTGTAGATTCCGCGTGGTCTGCGAGCCGTTGCCATCTTTCTCCGTCGCGACGGATGGCCTGTCGGAAACGGCCGGCATGCAGTCGCTACGGTTATTCGCAAACCCCTGGTAACTCTGAGAAACGTGCCGCGCATCCAGTTGTCCGACCTGACCGGAATCGATCGCGCCAAACTCGCGCTTGAGTTTTGCGACCTCGACGATGTTATGGTCGGCGATCTGCATCCAGGCGGCTCGCTCATCCTCCAGCCATAGCAGATCATGTTGGGTGTCCTCGTACGCGGACCGTGACTGAAACAACAGGTTATAGTCGTGGATCTGCCCCGGCCTGGGACGGCAAACGGCGATGTATCCGTCCGGCCGCTGGCAAGAAGGCCCCGCGCGGCCGACGGCTCCATCGCCAAGATAGAGCGGTTCACAGTGCCGATAGTCCGGTTCGCCGATGGTCGTCGCCAGTGTCATGGCGTACGGCTTGATGACCACTTCGGCAAACGTGTCTTCCAGCAAGGCCCGAAACTGATCCTCATCGAAGAATTGTTGATGGAATTCATTGTCGGGTGGAGCGTGAGCCTCGTTGGGCACTGAAAAGAGCAGCGTTGCATCGTCACGTGAGACCGCCCGGCAGGCACGGATGAATTGCGGCGGAGTCTTCAGGTGCTCGACTGTCTCAAAGCTGACGACGAGATCGAAATGTCCCGCGACGAGCTCATCGACACGGTGCGCGTCGCCCACCAGATAGGTTATTCCATCGCCGGCGTAGTTCATCCTGGCATACTGAATGGCCTCCTCCGAGAGATCGACGCCGACAACCTCAGCGGCGCCGGCGTTCTTCAGAAAGTGACTGCCGTAACCGTAGCCGCAGGCAACGTCCAGGACGCGCTTCCCAGTGACGAACTGCGCGGCCAGACAATAGCGCGCGTAGTGGTCAACGATATACTTACCCTGGAAATGTTTGGGGTCCAGTCGCTCGATTGCCATGATATCGCACTCGCATCTCGCTCAGCCTGATCCTTCGCCCATCGGCCAGGAGTTTACCGTAATCCGGGGTCGTACTTCCAGCCAATCCGCCCATTCATGCGCATCAGGATGTCCATTTGTCAGGCGCGTCGCAAAACACAGGTGCGCAGGTCGCGACAATGGCTCATCAAGGGTCAGCGTCACCGCGACGGGCTTACTGTCAGGCTGCACGAGTTGCCAGCCGGAGCAGGCGATCAAACGCTGGTTGGGATCATCAAGAAAGCTGGCGCATGGTTCCTCGGCTTCCGAGAGGTACATCGCATACTCAACCGGGTGTTGCGCAAGCTCGGAGCGAATCTGCACCATGGCGACGAGCTGGCTGGTGCCGACGATGCAGCCGTTCGGTAGCACCGCCGAGGCGATCATGTTCTCGATCGGATGCAGGCGAAATCCGGGAACGTCCTCAAGTTGATGGCAATAGTTCCTGGGTGTGCGCGTCAGCGGCCGTATGCGCGCTATGTCTTCTTTGGCGAGCAGATACTCGAATGTGTTCGGCACGGTATCGTTGCTGGAAGCGGATGACCATGAGCCGTGACGGTTCCTGATCCGGCTTCCGGGTATCGTGCTCCAGACAAGAAGGGCCAATGCCGATCCGATGGATTGGCCGTTTGCCGAGGCAGAAAGTTCCTGAAAGGGCCCGAGCGAACTGAGTGCGAGCCTCGGCGGCGGACCCTTCACGGTTTCCCATGTCACGCGGACGAACAGATGGTGCACGGGGCTGGTCATCGCAGACTCGAAAACGCAGCCGACCCATCCGGTCCCCAACGATTCATAGGGCAATCGCCATCTTCCCAACTCGGTTTTTCTTGCCTCGGAGTGCAACGAGATGAGGAGATGTCCTTGTCCGAGGGCAGATGCGGCTTGCCGGGGAAGGTACAGATCGAAACCCGCCAGGCCCGCCGCGGGAACCGTAAGAGGCTGGCGCACCTCGAAGGGCTCGCGGGCGTCGGGTCCGACCGTTTCGTTCCGGGGCGGAGAAAGATGAGATATACGAAAAGTCGATTGCTGTATGCCATGCAGTTCGGTTTGTAGGGACGCCATGGCATTGCGGGCTTGTTCGTATTCCAGCCGGAGTTCGTAGAGCTGCTCGCTCACCTCGGCCTGACGCTGGTTTGCCTCTGTGTTTTCCCGAATCAAGGCTTGCAAGATTTGCTGATAGATGGCCGCCCTGCGAGCATCGCGAGTATTATCGAGTGGTTCCTCAGGGCCAAACGACGACAGGATTTCCGGCGGCAGGCCTGGGCCGTGCTCCGTCCACCAGGATAGGAACAGTTCAAGTTCCGCTCGCCCCTGCTCACTCAGCGCCACCGGCAAACAAGGGGCGGTGGGGGCAGAAGGCATCGCCGCCTCTGCCTCCTCGGGTGAACCGATAGATCGTAGCGCAGCAGCGCCGTTGCCGGCCGCGGGCTGGAACGATACCAGTTCAAGACCGATGGGATCGACGGCTTCGCCCGATAAGGCGTGCGAAATTGCGTCGGCGTCGGCATTGCCTACGATCACGGTGAGTTGCGCGCCGAAGAGCTTGTCCAGCAATCGCCGCTGCGTGTGAACAATCATGCCTGTCCTTTCCTTCGGCCCTGACAGAGAGCCTCTACCTTTTTGGCGAACGGCTCGAAGAATCCCGTCCAGGATTCCCGACGGCGTCCTTCCACTGCCGCGTTTGCAACCGTCATGAGCCGGCCACGGTCGCAATAGAGCATCTTCATGCAATCCCGCATCTGTCGGCTGAGCTCCTCTGTATCGAGGTTATTGGGAAAGAGGAAGCCGGTTTCCCCCGGGACGATGATCTCGTCGATGGCGCCGACGTCCGTCGCCAGCACGACGCAGCCAAGGCTCTGTGCTTCAAGGATGCTCAACGGCACACCCTCGAAATGGGACGGCATCACCAGGATGTCCGCCCAGCTATACAATCGACACAAGTCGGTCACCGTCCAGGCCGAGGAGCGAACGCTGCCTTGAATAAAGGCGAAGTCCTCCTCCTCCAAACCGCCGGCGCCGGTGACACGATCGCCGACGATCTTCCAGAACGTGTCGGGCCCCTCCCGTCGCGTTCGCCGAAAGAGTGCCAGCAAGCGGCGCAAGCCCTTCTCATGATCAAACCGTCCCAGAAAAAGGGCCCGAAGAGGCGATCCGGATTGCCGCTGGCGCCGATCGATCATGGTCGTTGTCACAACGTCCTCATCGACGGCAAATGAGGGCGCATTGCGCGCGAGGATCAGCTTCTCCTCAGGAATGCCCCAGGACCGACACCAACGGAGAAGCTTCTCGGAAATCACGAGCACGCCGTTCAGGGTATGTTCGTACTTGATCGTCTCGTAGGGCTGGCCGGTCGGCATCCTTCCTGAGCTGACGGACACGGAGTGTAGTTGTGCGAACGTGCGCACGCCGGCCCGTCGCAGCGCACCGTAGGCTACGTTTACGTGAGAACAGTTGTTGTTGACCACCACATCCATCGTGCTCAAGAGGCCGGTCAAACGGTCCACGGCCAACGCGGCCGGATCGTCCACGATGGAGATGGTCTCGAAGGCATTCTTGAACTCTTCCAGAAGCTGTACTCTGTCCGATCCGATGAGGAACAAATGGGGCGCCCAGCCCCGTTGACGCGACTCTCGCGCCAAATTGCACGAGACGCGCTCAACTCCGCCGAAGGCGCAGATCGGTATGACATATCCGATGTGAATGCGCTCTCGGTCCATCACCTTGGGCAGGAGCGGGCCCGATCCCAGCAGCAGGCGCGTGACCTCCGACGCTTCGCCGGTTTGGCGATAGACCGTTTTCCCCCCGGATACGTCGATACTGGGCATCGCGCGATAATCCGGGCCGAGCGCCTCGACCAGCCGGATGAGCTCCTGAGCAGCGTCCGGCAGGGCTTCGTCTGGATTGGCAGTGGTTGCAAGCTGCACTTCCGTGCAATCCACTGCGGAACCTGGCTCGCCATTCAGCGCGTCGCGGAGCCAAACCACGTTGGGATCTGTCAGACAACTGTGTAGCAGGGTCGTCCTCAGCATGATCAGGGATGCATTGGTTCCTGAGAGGTTCAAAGACAGGGCATCGTCCACCGTGCGCAGGCAGAACCCGCGACTCAGGCGTTGTGCAAGGCGGACCGTGACGAACTTGGCATCCGTATCCACCAAACGATTTTGTAAGTGCCAGAAGAGCCAGGGTGTGCAATGGCCGTTATTCGTGGCCCTTAAGAAGGCCTCCGACGTCACAACCAAAAGAGATGGAAACCGTTCCGCCTTGGGACGCACCTGCCACCGTTTCAACCGGGGAAGAAGCTCCTCCCTGGAGATACGCCGGCCCTCCATCGTCGGATCACTCGTCAGGGAGAGCCGTCCGGTGTCAGTGAAGTAGATCGCATACCGCGGAATCTCTTCGTGCTCCAATTCGATCACGCGGCGAGGCTCGTAGAGCGAAGGATGCTTGGCTCTGATGTAACCGCAGATGCTGTCGTGGTGCCAGGCACAACCGGAGAGCATGCTCTCTGCTCGCTGCCTGTATCTGAAATCCACCGTCGGGGCGTGGATTCCACGAAATCCTTTCGACACACAATGGATCCAGAACTCCCAATCCTCATAGCCGATCTTCATCTGCTCATCGTAACGCAGCCCGCTCTCGAAGACGGACCGACGAACCATGCTCGCGCACATGACGTAGTTGATCCCAAGCAGTTCAACCACAACCCACGGCCCTTCGACGGACACGAAGTCTTCCGTCATACCGAATCGCTGACAGGGTGGATAGCTCCATTGCGCCTCCGGATGATCCTGGAGGGTGTCGTATGCCGTCTGCAACGACAGTGGGCCCAAACGGTCGTCCGAATCCAGCATCTGGATGGCAGCGACCGTCGGCCAGGCCCCCAGCGCATAGTCCACGCCCGTGTTGCGTGCTGCGCTGAGGCCGCCGTTCCTGCGATGGACGTATCGAATTCGTTCGGGATATGCCTGGGCGTAACGGCGGCAGACGCGCTCCGTTTCCTCGTAAGGACATCCATCGTTCACCAGCACGATGCGATAATCGAAGTTCGTCCCCTGTCGCAGGACCGATTCAATGGCTTCCATGACCAGGGACGGTTGCTTGAATATCGGAATGACAACTGCGACCCGCGGTGCTGACATCGCTCTACTCGCCGGCATGAAGTCTCTGTTTCCTGCTTTGGCGGCCATCGCGCCGCCGGCTACCCGAGACGGCATCTGCGACCGAAATGCGCCGACAGACACGAGCTTCATATCATTATGGAGAGTGCCACGATATACAAGGCCGACCCTGGCCCGTGGAAATCGGCGTGTGGTGCCCGCGCCAGATCAGAGCCGCGACCGTGAGGGAGCGGGCCAACGGCGCCCCGCCAGATCAGAGCCGCGACCGTGAGGGAGCGGGCCAACGGCACCCCGCCAGATCAGAGCCGCGACCGTGAGGGAGCGGGGCAACGGCGCCGCGCTGAGCGGACGCTGGTCCGGCCGCATTGCCATCGCTGCCAAGGGGTTCGGCCTCTCCGATTATTGCGCATCTGCACTTGGGTCCGAAATGACTACCTGAAACGCATCTCGAGGCGACTTGCGTGCGTGGCGCTACTTTATCGGAAGACGAACTGACATAGCATCCGGCGGGACTGATCTTGCAACGATGTGGCGCACATAGGAGAGACCAAAGTCTAAATAAGCAATCTTCCGGAACCGAAGAGTGAATCCCATACGATAACCTGCCGATCATCCTGACGGTCTGGATCGTGCCGGCGAGTGCGCGCCGTCTGAATCGACGCGTGAATCAGAAACCCGATAACCGCCAACAGCAGTTGAGTTGGTTCTTCGATGAACGCTGGGCCGGCATATGTTACCGAGCGCGCACCGTGGTATTCGGCGTTCGAAATGCCCACTCGTCATCGTGGCATGAGCTTACTTGAAGAGGGAGGTCGGTGCATGGCATCGCGAGATCAAGGGGCGCAGCAGCCGACGGTCCTCTGCGTGGACGACGAGCCAGATGTTCTGAGCGCGCTGGATCAACTGCTCCGTCGGCATGGCTGCCGCGTCTTGCTGGCGGAGAACGGCAGCGATGCCCTGCGTCTGCTTCAGCGCGAACGTGTCGAAGTGTTGATCTGCGACGAGGCCATGCCCGGCATGTGCGGCACCGAAGTGCTCTGTCAAGCAAAGCTGATTGCCCCACAGACGGTCCGTGTCATGCTCACGGCTCATTGCAACGATGGGGCGGTGGTGATTCCGGCGGTCCATAAGGGCGAGATCTTTGGGTTGATTCAGAAGCCGTGGGAAGAGCAGGATGTTTGTCACGTGATTGCCGATGCGCTGAGGCTTGAGCATCCAACACGTGGCAGATTCCAGGAGCGTGTGCCGGAGGAATCGGAGGCGGATTTCGGAAGCACGAACGCAAAGAGCTGACGCAGCGTGAATCGAATTGGTGACAAGCGATCGAGTCGAGTCCCAGGCGGTTGTTTTCCTGCCGTCAGCGCCGCCTGGCTAGGGCGAGGGTGGATAAAGGTTGACGGAGCAGTGGATCGCGCCGACTCGGCGCTGGCTTTCTCCGCACAGGATGGGAACGACCGCGATCTCCGGTCCGAGTTCGTCCTGGAAGACCTCGGCCGCCGCCTCGTCCAACGGCGCGAACAATCCGCCGTAGGACGGCATGTAGTAATGGCTACGGTCATGGATGCCGTTGAGGTAGTTAATGCTGCGATCGCCATCGGCCAGGCTTGGCACACCGACGATCTTCCAACCAAGATTCGTAAGCAGCGAGTCCAGCGCCCGTCGGTCTGCGTCTCGGCGGCGAAATGTGCTGAGATAGGCCTCGGCATGTCGATCAGTCGGACGAATGTGACCGTGGACGAAGGTGTCCATCGCCAACAGGAACCGCTGCAAGTTGCCCACCGGAGAATCGACTTCACTCACAGCGAAGACTTTGGCAAACGAAATGGAAAAGCGACCCTGCGCGTCCATCTGCCTGCCGAGGACCGGACCAAGCCGATTGAGAAAGGGAACCGGCCGGCGCGCCTCCAGATCGTCGAGGAGTTCCTGGGCGGATGCGTCGTCCAGAAGGCTCGAACGCGCGAGGGCCTTGACCCCCAGCGCGAGGACAATCCTCGACGCAGAGGGGCTATCGTTCACGAAGGCCACCATCCGGCCGTGATGGCTTCTCAGACACACGTCAAAATCGATATGGAACGAGACGGCCGGCATCATGATGCAGCGGTCAACCTCGCACTCGATGCGAAAGGCCTCAAGCACCTGGGCGTTTGTCAATCCAAGGGCCGTGTTGCGATAGATCTCCGCCTCGCCGATGAGGAGAAGCCGCTGGTCTGTGGCAGGGTCGCGCACGGCCAGGAGATTGCCCCCCTGGAACAGGAGTGGGGATTGGATGACGGTGTGTCCCGTGGCCGCGAGAGAATCCATCAGAAACGATTCGCCGGGGATGAACATTGATCCGTCCTCACGCCTGCCGGCATACCGCGGAACGAGTGTGGCGATTCCGGCGGGCATCGCGGCGTCGTCCGTGCCGCCGCCTGCCGTCGCCGACGTCACAATGCCGGCCTTGCCATTGTCTTGCGCCCATTGGGCCACGGGCAGCCGCTCAGGCAGGAGCGTCAGTCTGTCCGGTCGTAGCAGCGACCATCCGCGTGCCAGTTGCAGGAATTGATTGAGGTGTTTCTCCTCTATGCTGGCGATGAAGTCAGCGTTGGGCAATTGCTCGATCAACTGTCTGGCCAGGTCCAGATTGCCGCCGGCGCCAGGGCCTTGCCAATACGCTCCGCGCGTCAGTTGGAGTCGCACGGTCCCGATCTCATTCTCACCGCTCTCGGTCGCCACGCGAAAGCCGGGCAGCGTTTGCGAGAAGAGAAATGGAATTTGCCGAAGCTCCGAGCGAAGTGCGTCAAGTGTTGCACCGCTGAGCAGTCGCTTGGCGATATGCTCGACCACGGCGGAGGGGGAGTTTTCGCCGCCTGCCGAAACGTGAAAATACCGCAGCAGATCGACCGGCAGTCCTATCGACTTGAGGAGATCGACTTGGTTTTGAGGCGGCGCGCTCGCGGCGGGCGTTGCTTGCGAGCCGGTTGCCGCGCGGGAGTCTATGAACTTCTCCGGCCCCAGGACTTCAATCGCGCCCGCCAGCGTGACGAGCAGTCCGTCTCGCGCCAGACGACTCGCAACCAACTGCCTTGCCCGGTCGATCTGCGGATCGCGACTCGGCCCGGCCACGTCGAACGGCCACGGCGCTCCGAGGGTGTTGAAGATCGTCGCCCGAAAACCGCGAAATGGCGGCCGTGCTTCGGGGAGTGATCGGCGATAGTCGTGAATCGCACCGGGAACCTGATGGCGGCGGACAATGATTGGGCTCTGGCCGGATTCGTAGTGCTGTGCGTCGCCCCTGGTCGCGAAGCCCAAGACGGCGATGGGCACAAGCGCGGCTGCGAGAATGTGGATGTCCCGGTCTCGTTGGTGCTTCATCATCGTGCCCTCCTGCCGCGCCGCAGGATCACCACCCCAACGGTCGTTCCGATCACGATGCCCAACCCAAGGAGGTAGAGCCAGGTTCTCGCAAGAGAATGCTCATCGTAGCGCGATGGCTTGGATGAATTGAGCGAGGACTGTTCGCGATTCATGTCTGTTGCCGGGCCACCGGGGGGCGCGAGGCCGTTTGCCGAGTTCGGCGATCCGTCATCGCCGGCGGATGCAGAGTGGGTGTCCTCCACGACAACGTGGTAACGATGTTGGTAGGACGATCGAATAATGCGGCCGGCGACGCGGCGCAAGAACGGCAGTGGCAGGTCCAGCGATTCCAGGGTCGTATCACCGACGGGTTGTTGGAGGATGTTGTCGAGAACCTCTTGCTCGACGGCATCGATCTCGTCGTCGGCGGAGGGTTGAACCGCAACATTCGGCGTCTGAGCCGATGCCAAGGGCGTCAGGGCAAAGAGAAGCACGCAGATCCCCACCATTGCGCGATGCGGACATGGCCGGAATCCGCCGCGCATCACAGTGCATACAGAAACGCTGTGCATGCTCCCGAGTCGGTCGAACGTGGTTGCAAACGTGAGCATGTTGTTCGTCGATATTCGCTCCGTCGCACGTCGTCAAGGGACGCGCCGGGTCCTTGCCGCTGCCGCCCAAAGACCTTGGGGCGGGTCATAGTTCGACGATCCGCCGAGCGGCGAGGAACGCCAGCCAGCAGCGTCGCGGCCTGGCTCCCCAGACGGCTTCCGTGGCGTCCGCGTAGATTCGCAATTGCCCGGCGTAGAGATCCGCGCGGCCCTGCAAGTCTTCGCCGCTGACGTCGTCGGTCTTGTAATCGAGAATCTCCCAGCCCTCACCGGCGTCGAAGAGCAGGTCGATGATGCCGCGGACGAGCACGATGTCTTCCTGGTCGCCTGTGCCGGCCTCGGGGCTGTAGCGGTCAGGGTCTATGCCGAGCGTAAAGGGCCACTCTCGCAGGTGGCGCGTGGATGTCTGCCGCAGGCGTGCGCCCAAAGGAGTGGTGAAGAACCATGCGATCGCATCGAGGTCGATGGCGTCGGCTTCGTCGCGACTGATCGCGCCGGCGCTGACAAGCTCACGTCGCTGGCGGTTGAGGTCGGTCTTGTCGCACGGCCGAGCCAGGTCGAGATGTTGGAGCAGCGAATGGGTCCACGTGCCCAAACTGGCCGGATCGGGCGATCGGCTTTCGCTGAGAAAGTCCGGCGATTTGAACCGGCGGCCCTTTGCGGAGAGTGCGCCGGTGTTTTGCTCGGCCGACCAGTCAACAGCCGGGTCTTCGGCGTCGTGCAGCGTGTTGTAGCGGTGTTTCAGTGCGCTCGCGGCGACGACCGCCGGGATATGAGTCAAGCCCTGTGCGGCATAGGGCGTCGTCAAACGTCGGCAGGTCACGTCGACTGCGGGACTGGCTTGCACCGCCGTGGACTGATCGCCCAGCGGTTCCATTTGCGCAAGCCGTTGGAGCCGCCGCGTGAATTGGGTCGGCAGTTGTGGTTCGATGCGCCACTGGCTCATTTCTCCAGCCGAGTAGTGCCGCATAGCGAAGACGGCGTCCTCGTTCGGCGGGTCGGTCAACAGCGCGACGCGGCCTGCCGATTGTGCCGCAATCGCGCCGGCTACCCAGTCGAGCATGCCGGCGGCGCCTTGTCGATCGAGCAGCGGGAGCGGATCGCCGTCTTCGATGGTGCTCGCGGAAAGCTCGGGAGGGTTGCCCGTTCCGACGAGGATCAGTTTCTCCTTCGCGCGGGTCATGGCGACGTAGAGGATGCGGAGTTCCTCGGCGAGGCTTTGGTCTTTCACGGCCCGGGCGACCAGGCGATGGGGCAGGGTCGGATAGGTGATGCGCCGATCCACGTCGACCGCCTGCATGCCGATGCCCAGACGGCGGTCCACCAGGATCGAGCCGCGGGCGTCGGACAGGTTAAACCGTTTTCCCAATTCCCCCAGGAAGACGACGGGAAACTCCAGCCCCTTGCTGCGGTGGATGGTCATGATGCGCACGACGTCGCCGCCGGGCGCCGAGACCGTGCCGGCGTCGAGGTCCTCCCCGGATTCCCGCAGCGTGTCGATAAACCGCAAAAAGCGATGGAGCCCCTGCCGCCGGAAGTCGCCGAACCTCCGTGCGTATTCATGGAGTTGGAGCAGGTTGGCCCGGCGCTGTTTGCCGTCGCGCAGTCCGCCGACGCGGGAGGGGTAGCCGCTCTCTTCGTAGATTTGCCACAGGACGTCGGCCAGAGGACGGCGTCGCGATCTGTGCCGCCAGTGATGGAGTTGACCGAGAATGGTCGTAAGCCTGGACTTCAGGGCGGGGTCCCGGCCTGACTTGGCGTACTGTTGCACCGCAAAGTGGAATGGCAGGCCGCGTTCGGCCTCGGGCAGGGCGATGCGCACTTCGGCGAGCTGTTCATCGGTGAGGGGTTCGCCAAAGATCGGGCAGCGCAGCACGGCGGCCAGCGGAATGTCCTGTTGTGCGTTGTCGAGCAATGACAGCAGGGCAAGCATGTCCAGAACTTCGATGGACTCGAAAAATCCCCCCGAGCCGTCGGCGAAGACGGGGATGTCCAACTGCGAGAGGGTTCTCGCGAGAAGCGCGGTTCGGGTTTTCATGGATCGCTGGAGGATGACAATCTCACCGTAACGGCGGCCCTGCTGGACCAGCGCGCCGATGCGCTCGGCGATGACGTAGGCCTCGCGCTCGATCTGCTGCCAGTCCAGGGCCTCGGATTCGTCGTCACCGCCCGCCTCGTCGGCGCGGGAAAGCTTTTGGAGAACGTGTAGTTCGAGGGCCGGCCCACCGGCGGGCCCGGTGTCGCTCAGGCCGTACTTGAGCCTGGCATGTTCGTCATATGCGATGCCGCCAAGATCGGGCGCCATGATTTTCTCAAACACGGCATTGATCGCTTTGATGACCTTGCGGTCGCTTCGGAAGTTTTCCACAAGGTGAATGGCGCGGCCGGCTGCGCCGCGGTCGGTCTGCGGGACTGTCTTTTGAAAGGCGTGGTGACGCTCGAGGAACAGTTCGGGTTCAGCGAGCCGGAAGCGATAGATGCTCTGTTTGACGTCGCCGACCGCGAAGAGATTGCCGGGGCGGGCCGGGTCGGATTCGTGGCTGATGAGTCTGAGGATTTCCGCCTGGATCGGGTTGACGTCCTGAAACTCGTCCACGAGGACATGCCAGAAGTCATTGCGCAGCCGGGCCGCGATTCCGGTCGCCTCGTCGCGAAGCAGATCGAGCGTGACGCGCTGAAGGTCGGAAAAATCGATGACCCCAAGGTTGGCCTTGGCCGTCTGGTACTGCTTGCGGATCGATTGCAGGATGGACAAGAAAGTTCGCACGTGCGGCGCGGTCCGGGCAAGACCCTCGGCCCAGTCGGCGCAGGTGAAACGGGCGAACGATTCGATCAATCGGTTCTTGCAGAGTTTGTCCCGGACGCCGCTGACCAGATCCTGAGCGGCGGCGAACTCTGCCTGCTCGGTTTCGCCGAGGTCCTTGTAGCCGCGGCCGCGCTTGGTGGGGATGCCGGGAAACTCGAACCGGGCAATCTCGTCCGTGCAAATGCTGTCGATGGTTTTCGGCGGCGGGTCGTGCCGAAGCCGCTCCAACCAATCGCCCAACGCGTCGCGATAGTCTGACAGCGGCGAGACGAACGCGGCGAGATGGGCCGGGCCTGCGGACAGGCGGTGCAGTTGTTTCTCAACGGTCCTGCTCTGCTCCGTGAGTTCCGCGCAGAGTGTCGCTCGGAGTTGATCGAGCCAGAATCCGGCGAGGTCCGCGGGACTTGCGGATTGGAACCGGTCCTGCGCCTCTTCGATCCAGCCATCCGGGTCCGGCAGGGAGTCGAGGAAATCGCTGGTCTTGAGGATCAAACGTTGCAATGCTCGCTCGCCGCCACCGCCGTAGGCCGCCACGAGGTCGAGGAAGGCTTCCCCGTCGCGGCCTTCTTCCCGGGCGAGCTGCTCGAAGGCGACGGTGGCAGTCTCCTGTTGCAGCAGCAAAGCATCCTGCGGATCCATGATCGGCGCCTGCGGATCGATATCCGCCTGAGCGAAGTAACGATTCAGCAATCGGCGGCAAAACGCATGGATGGTGGATATCTGCGCGCTGTCCAGCAGGGCGAGTTGATACCTGATCCGGCCTTGCTGCGGCGCGGCGGCCATGCGCCGCCGAAGCGCTTGGGCGATGCGTTGGCGCATCTCGGCCGCTGCGGCGTCGGTGAACGTGACGACCAGGAGTTCATCAATGTTGCACGGTGCGCGGGCCTCGCTGACCAGATAGGCGCAGCGCGCGGCGAGAACGGCGGTCTTGCCACTGCCGGCCCCGGCCGAGACGAGGACGCTTTGGCCCGTCGTTTCGATGGCGGCGCGCTGGGCGGCTGTCCAGGTGAATTCAGCCATCGGAGTCTCCGGGGCCGCGCGTGATTTCTTCCAGGACTTTGCTGCGCGACATGGTTTGCAGGTTTCGCGTCAGATTCGTGGCGAACTCAATCCGACAGACGCCTCGATAAGCGCAGTAGGTGCAGGGCAGGTCTTTGCCGAGCCGTGCGGGCCGAACGCCGATGTCTCCGCCGAGCCAGGTGCCGGCGAGTTCGGTCATTTTGTTACGCACGTGGTCGAGCAACTTGGGGAGCGTGCCTGCCTCCACCGCGTCGGACGAATCGGCGTGTCCCATGCTGCCGTCTTTCTTGCGAAAGGCGCTGAAGACTCCGCTCCGCCCCGCGTCGCCGGCCGGGTCCAGTTGATTGATCCAATCGAAGTCCACGATGCCCCGAGGCTTGAACGCATCCAGCGCGGTGAATCCTTCGTCCTCGGCCTCTTGGGGATGGTCCAACGGCTTGTACTTGCCCAGCAGCGGCAGATAGAAGGCACCGCCGGGGACAATCCGTGACCCGTCGGCGCCTGCGCCGTGATCACGAAGCACCAGCAGATAGGCCAGCAATTGCAGCGCCAGCCCGTGATAGACCTCATCGAGTTTCAGATGGCTGCCGAACGAACGCTTGTAGTCGAAGACGACGGCCAGTGCCCGATCGCCGACCTGAAGCAGATCGACACGGTCGATCTTGCCACGGACAAGGACGCGCTGCCCGGCCGGCGTGGTCAGTTCGAGCGCCGGCAGGTCGTCGTCCGGTGCGTCGCCGAATTGCTTCTCGGTCATCTTCGGGCGCAACGGCGACTTGCCCAGGATCGCCTGTTGGCCTTTCAACGCGGCGGGCAACTCGAGGTGACTCCGCCATGTCACCGCGCGCCGTTCGGCCTCGTCGAGGTTGAGGTCTTCGACGTATTGCGGCAACACGAGTTGGCAGACGTTGGAGAGGCGTTGGGCAACGTCGGCCGTGGAGAGGTCCTGCAACGTGGATCCCGTTTCGATCAGTTCATTGACGAATTGTTCCAAAACCGTGTGGTAGAAGCTGCCCCAATGGAGATTCGACACCTGGTGCTCAGGCCGCTCGGTCAGACGAAGGCCATAGGTGGCGAAGTGTTTGAAGGGACACTGAGCGAATGTCTCGAGTCGGGTGACGCTGGTCCGGTGAGGTGCCGGCCAAAGGGAAACCGTGGCGGCCTGGGAAAGCGTGGCCGGCTCGACGGCGGCGAATGCGGTCATGGCACGGGCGACCGCATCGCGAATCGGGGCGTCGGCTTGCGTGCGCGACCATTCATAAAGGGCCAACCACGCGGCGGCCTGCTCGTCGGCCAGGTGATCATGCACCCACTCTCGCAGGTTCGTGGCAAGGCCGCCCGCCAGGTCGCTGCGCGTGCTGATGGTCATCGTGTTTTCGGCGGAATCAGTCAGTTCGACGGTCACCTCGGGCAGCGCCGCACGCAGCCACGGCCAATAGGGCGACGGTGAGAGTGCTCTCCCCTCTTCGTCGCTCTGCGGAACGCTGATCCACAGAAACTCGCTCGCGCGCGTGACGGCAACGTAGGCCAGCATTCGTTCGTCGAGGAGCTTTTGCCGCTGCGTTCGGCCGATCGTCATGTCCTGCTGTTGGAAGAATGCACGTTCCGAATCGCCGAAGATCGAATCCTCGCCGATGCGCGCGGGAAAGTGCCCGTCCGCGAAACCCAGCACAAACGCGGCTCGAATCGCAGGATGACGGCTGCGCTCGATGGAGCCGACCAGCACCTGATCCAGCGTCGCCGGGACGAGGCCCAGGGTGAACTCGACCAGGGCCGACTCGAAGACGTCGTGGAATTGCCGCCCGGACATTCGCACGTCGCCCAGGGCCGCGGCCATCTCTTCGAGCAGTTTGCTGACGTCGGTCCAGACCCTTTCATGTTCGGCCGCCTCATCGAGATCGCCACGGCCCTCGGCTTCGTCGGACCATTGGGCAAGCTGATCGGCGACGGCGAAGCGATCGAGCAGCGCGTAGAGCCGTTCGGCCCACGTCCGACATTTGAGGTGAGACGGTCGGCCGGCGGCGGGCCACCAATCTCCAAATTGCCGGCGCAATGTTTGTCGAGCGCGCTCGACTTCATGGAGCGATGGGTTCAACGGCTTGCGGGGCGACCGGTCGTCGCGGCCACCGAAGACCGGCAGCCTCCATTTCTTCTCCCAGGCTACGGGCGTCGCAAGGCCGTGGGCCAGAACGTAGTTTTCCAACAGGTCCGCTCGATCGTCCGACGTGCCGCTGAGGCCACTCTTGAGGAAGGTGGCGACGGCCTCAGAAAAGCTCGTTCCCGCAACAAGCGACGTTGCCGAGCGGAGCAGTTGAATCAACGGATGGTGATGCGTCGGCCGTCTGCGATCAATAAAGAAGGGGACGTCGTGGGCACGAAGTCGCGCCGAGATGAGATCGTGATACGGCGTCAGATCACGAACGATGACGGCGACGTCGCGATAGCGCAGGGGGTTATCCGGTCGCTGCACGAGATCGACGATCGTTCGAACGACGGCATCGACTTCGCTGCGACGGTTCGGGGCGAGAACCATGCGGACTCCACCGCGGGGTTGGCTCGCGGGTTCATGTGGTTCTGACGCCGTCGTGCTGCTCGAATCATCCGCCTCGGCCGCGGGTGGGACTTGGAAGAGTCGCCGCTCGAGCTGCGCGAGGTCAGTCGCCCTTGCAAAACGCGGGCACTCGGGCCCGTCGAACTTGAGTGTTTCCTCGATGGGTACGCCCGCCGCAAGGAGCGCCCTAATGAGCTGGGCCCAAGTGCGTTCGGTCCTGGCGAAGAGGGACAGTTCGTCCGGCGCGGTCTCAGGATCGGCCGCCGCCGGTTGCGCGGGGTCGAGCAACAACGCGATGTCTACCTGCGAGGCGATTCTCGCCAGGGCGACGATCATCCTCATCTGCTGCTGCGTCAGGCCGGCAAAGCCGTCGATCCAGATGCGCGCACCGCTGATCCAAGGCGCATCGGCCAACCGGGCACGGGCCAGGTCGAGGACGCCGTCGGGATCGACGCGGTCATCTCCCAGGTAGCCGAGGTAGGCGCGATAGAGCAGGGCGACGTCGTGGAGTCGTGCAGCGGCGGGGTCGTGAGTTTCGGCGGCGGCGGCGGCACAGGCATCGAGTTGCTCGACGGTGACGGCCTCCTGGAGAAGCTCAGCGATGCCGTGGGCGATCTGCGTGATGAATCCCCCGCGATCGGCGACCTTGGCGAACTCCCGAAGCGATCGGCGATGCTTGTTCAGCAGATATCGAAGGGCCATTTGCCGGCCTGTGGTCGTGAGGGGGACCGGCACGCGGCCGGTGGAGGCATTGAAAACCCGGCCGGCGAGACGTCGGAAGCTGAGAACTTCGCACCGCCCGAGGGCCCGGCTGGAGGAGGCGGACAGCAGTGAGCGCTCCATTTGCAGGCCCGCCTGTTCGGGCACAAGCAAGATCAGGCTGGGGCCGTCCGTGAGGCTGCCCGCTAGTGCTTCGCAGATTTGCGCCTGGCACCAACGGGTCTTGCCGCTGCCTGCCCGACCGGCGATGAGACGGACGGACATGGCTACTCTCCTTGGCGCAGTCTACCAAAAGCCCGGGGCAGGCCCGCCCTGGGCTTTGCATTGGTGGCAGTCTCGTTGTGCATCTCGCCCTCACATCACGCGAAGTGAGATGCTAGAATGGCGGAGCCTACCCGTCAAGAAATGCCGGACTCGGCGACAAGCGTTCGGAAGATCATGGTCTGCGAGTATGGAAGTGAATGTGGGATGACGCGGTGAAGCGACTGTTCTTTCCCGAAACGACGTTGGCGGAAGCGGCGCAGGGCGGAGGCTGGCCGGACTGGCTGGCCTACTTTCGGCAGTTTGATTCATACGCCATCCTCTTCTTTGCGGCAGCCGCCGTCACGCTGTTGGCTACTCCCGTCTATATCATCGTTGCTCGGCGTCTGGGCTGGGTGGATGTGCCCCTGGGCCGCAAGCAGCATGACCGCGCCACGGTGACGATGGGCGGGCTGGTCATATTCGCGACCGTGTTCTCCGGGGCCCTGTTCGCGTTGCGGCTGGAGAACCTCGTCGGCGAGAAGCTGCGGGAGAACCAGGTCGACATCATCGTCCTGATGGCGTGTACGGCGTGCATGGTCCTGCTGGGGGTCGTCGATGATCGCCATGCCGTTCGCCCGCGCGTCAAGCTCATGGTGCAGGCACTCGTGGCCGTGGCGGCCGTCTCGCTGGGCTTTCGCGTCGAGGCGATCACCCTGCCGTGGCTGCATTCGCTGGTGCTGCCGTCGGCGGTGGGGGTGGCTCTCTCGCTGCTGTGGATCGTGGGAATCACCAATGCCATCAATCTGACCGACGGTCTGGACGGCCTGGCCGTGGGGGTGTGCCTGCTCGCATCATCCGTCAATGCGGTCGTCGCCGTCTGGATGGGCAACCACTACATGGCCGTCATGATGGTGCTGCTGGCCGGCTCGCTATTGGGCTTTTTGCGTTACAACTTTCATCCGGCGCGGGCGTTCCTCGGGGACACGGGCTCTCTGGCGCTGGGGATGTATCTGGCCCTGGCCTCACTGCGATCCGCCCAGAAATCTCATACGGCGGTCTTGATTCTGGTGCCGCTTTTTGCCCTGGGCTATCCGATCTTTGACACGCTGCTGGCCGTCGGACGGCGGATGGTCCGGGGTCAGCCGCTATTCGTGTCGGATCGGGACCACATCCATCATCGGCTCCTGGACCGGGGGCGCACGCCATCGGCGGCGGCGATTCAGATCTACGTCGCCAGCATCGTGGTGTCGCTCGTCTGCATCGCGGCGGCAACGGCCAATCACTTCGTTCTCGGCCTGGGTATTGTCGGTGTCGCCCTGATGGCGCTGTTTAGTGCCCGGGTGCTCGGCTACCTGGAGTGGGGTGGTTGGGCGGCGCGGTGGTCCGGACGCGAGGAGACGAGAGTATTGCACACCGCGGCGGACCTTGCGCGCCTGAAGATTCGACAGGCAAAAGACCGGGTTCAGTTGCTTCGCGGCCTTGCGGTTGCGGCGCGGGAGATGGGCTGCGTGCGGATCGAATTGCTTCACGGGGGGGAGTCCATTGCCTGGGACGACCCGGATCGGGGTGACGTGGCCGCGGGGTTTGATGAGACGGCCGACTCCGAAGCATGCCCGGTGGTGGAGATGCCTTTGGATGAGGACACGAGAATACGCTTCACGCTGGCCCGGGGGCATGCGTTGGATGCGGAGCGTTCGCAACTGTTGGAGGAACTCAGTCGCGAACTTGGCGAGCGGCTTTGATGAGCGGCGCCAAGCACATTCTGTTTATCAATGAGTTCTTCCATCCCGACATCTGCGCCAGTGCGGCCGTGGCCTGGGATCATCTTGTGCGCATCGCACGGCTGCGGCCGGAGTTCAGGATCACGGTGATCGCCGGTCGCCGAGCCTGGCATGATTCCACGATTCTCTACCCGCAAACCGAGGAGATTGAGGGTCTTCGCATCGTGCGCGTGAACCGGCCGCTCGTCGGGCGGCGTGGTCTGCTGCGCCGGGTGATGGGGTTTGCGGTCTTTGAGCAAAACGCCGTGCGGGCGGCGCGGCAGTTGGACCGCGTCGATCTGGTGATTGCCACGACCGCACCGCCGCAAGGCGCGTCCATCGCCGCCAAGATCGCGCGAAAGCGGGATTGCCCTTACGTCTACAAAGTGTTGGACCTCTATCCCGACCTGGCGGCGACGCTGGGGCGCGTGGCCGAGGGGGCGATCCTCCACCGTCGATGGCTGGCACGAGACACGAAGTTGATGGATCGTGCGGCCCGTGTCGTGTGCATCGGCCGGCAAATGGCCGACCGCATCGGCCGGCTGCGGAACATCAATCCGGACAAGGTCGTAACGATCCACGACGGGTTCGATCCGTCGAGGCTTGAGGACATCGACCCGTTGCCCGGAGCGTTTCGGCAGGAATGCCACGCTGGGGGGAAGTTCGTCGTTCAGTATGCCGGGAACATGGGGCTGTCGCATCCGTTCGAGACGATCATGGCGGCCGCCGCGGCACTGGCCGAAGAAGATGACATTCAGTTTCAGTTCATCGGCGGCGGGCCACAGCGGTCTTACATTCATGCGCATCTGCCGAGGAACGGCCTGCTCATCGACTACCAGCCGGCCGAGCGGTTAGGTCAGGTCTTGTCGGCGGCGAATGTCGGCCTGATTTCCCAACACGCCGAGATGTATGACAAGGCGCTGCCGTACAAGGTGTACGGCATCTTCGCGGCGGGCCGACCGACGATCTTCGTCGGCAACCGGCGGTCGGAGATTGCCGACTGGGTGACGCGCTACCAGACGGGCGTTTGCGTGGAACAAGGGCGAACGGACCTGCTGATTTCGGCAATTCGTGACATCAAGGGCGATCCGGCGAAGGCGGCCGAAATGGGGCGGGCGGCACGGCGGTTGGCCGACGCGTTGCTGCATTCACGCACGGCGGCAGAGGCGTGGGCCGGGTTGATTGATCGCGTTCTCGACGAATCCGCTCCGCGCTGTTGATTCTCCCTTCCCCATCAGCCCCGGGCGTTGCTCAACATTCTCGGTCTCACCAACTCCCTCAGGACCTTGGTCCGCACAGCGGACCCTACGGGTGTGCGAGCGCACCGGCGACAGTTTGATACATTTTTCGATATTTCGGAATAAGCCCGGTCCAGTCGAATCGGGCCTCCACCAGTTCACGGCCGCGATCGCCCATGGCCCTGCGTTCTTCGTCGGGGAGGCTGATCAGTTCGCGCAGTGCCCCGGCGATGCTGCGGCGCTGCGGTTCGACGACGTAGCCGGCACGATGCTCGGCGACTTCCGGCATGTTGCAGGCGTTGGAAATCAAAACGGGCCGGCGCGCGGCCAGGGCCTCGATGATCGTCATGCTAAGGCCCTCGCTGAGGCTGGGCTGGAGCAGAATCGACGAGCGCCCGAGACAGGCAAGCACTTCCTGGCGGTTCAGCGTGCCGGTGAAGGTCACGCGATCGGCCATACCCTTGCGGCCCACGGCGGCCTGGAGGGTTTGCCTCATGCCGAACTCATCGGGCCCGGCGACGACGAGATGCCAATCTGGATCGGCGGCCATGACGTCGAAACACGCCACCATGCCGGGGATGATTCCCTTCTGCTCGGCGATGCGCCCGAGGAAGAGGACCCACCGCCTGCCGTTGGGAATCCTGAATCGTCCTTCCAGCCCATCGGCGGCGGGGAGCGAGTCAAACTCGCCCGGATGCAGACCGTTGGGGATGACTTCGACGTTCGCGTTGAAGCCCAGAGCGCGGACGTGGGCGGCTTCGCCTTCGGCCAGGGCGTGCAGGCAGGCGGCGGTGCGCAGATTCTTGTGCTCGAACAGCAGGCCGGCGAGTCGCTTCTTCCACGCGCTGCGCCGCCAGGCCCAGGGCATCATCATGCTGTGTGGCGTGATGATGAATGGGCGGCCGAGCTTGCGGGCGGCGCGGCCGGCAGAGCGGTTTTGCCCGGTCCACAGGCCGTGGAGATGCAGGACGTCGGCACTTCGCACAAGGTCGCCGATGCGCAGATCAAACTCGACCGATCGACCGAGTCTGGACTTTCCCGTGGCGTGGAACTTGAGAACCTCAACGCCGGGGACGTCGGGCGCTTCGCCGAACCTGTCACCGTGCAGAACGGCAATGCGGCAGGTGTCTCCGGCGGTCGCCAACTCGCCGGCGAGCATGGGCAGGACGCGAGCGATCCCTCCCCAACTCGGGTCCAGCGACTGGGTGACGTGGAGGATGTTCATGGTGATCGGCCGCCCAGGGTTATCGTTGGCATCCTGTCATCGCCGGCTCCGTGTCAATCGTCGCGCGGATCCATTGCCGTCCTCACAGGGTACGGCAGGAAAGCTCGGTAGCGTATCGGTGCGCGCAGGTTTGGCAAACCGCGTGGGACGGCCCTCGCCTTGGCCGGTGGGTGGGTTGTCTCTATCATCGGGCGGATATGTGCGGCATTGCGGGTTATCTTCGTCGCGACGGGTTGTTCTCGCCGCGCGTACTGGAAGACATGTTGGCGAAGGTGGCGCATCGGGGGCCGGATGGCGGCGGCGTCTGGAGTGATGCGGCCGTTGGGTTGGCGCTGGGGCACTCGCGTCTGAAGGTGCGTGACCTGACGGCGGCGGCGAGTCAACCGATGCGGTCGGCGGACGGCACGGTCGCGCTGGTTTTCAATGGGGAAATCTACAACTTCGCCGCGTTGCGTGAAGCGTTGCGGAGCGATGGCGCGGTCTTCACTTCGACGGGCGATACGGCGGTGCTGCTGGAGCTGTGTCGGCGCGATCCGGCGCTGGGGTTTCTGTCGAGGCTCAACGGCATGTTCGCCTTTGTCCTGTGGCACGGTCCGACGCGAACGCTGACGTTGGTTCGGGACCGGACCGGCGTCAAACCGCTGATTTATGGCGAGCCGGCGGGCGGGGGATTGGCGTTTGCGTCGGAGATGGCGGCGCTGCGGCCGGTGATGCCGGTGCTGAGCATTGATCCTGCTGCGGTGATGCAGTTGTTGACGCTGGGCTTTATTGCTGCGCCGCGGAGCATTTTCCGAGAGGTCCAGAAGCTGCGCCCGGGGCACATGCTTCGTTACCGTGACGGAAAGCGCGAGATCAGCAAGTGGGCGCCCGATCCGCCGAGTGTCTGCGGCGTGAAGGATAATCGCGAGGCCTGCGCGGTCGTTCGGCGGAGCGTGACCGAGGCGGTCAGGGATCGGCTGTCGGCGGACGTGCCGGTCGGCGTGTTTCTCTCAGGCGGGATCGACTCGGCCATCGTGACGGCCGTGGCGGCGAAGGTGGGGGTCGGGCCGGTGAAGACGTTTTCCGTCGGGTTTCCGGGGCAGCCTTATTTTGACGAGAGTCGATATGCGCAGGCCGTTGCCGAGATGCACGGGACCGACCACACGATGTTGCCGCTGTCGCTGGATGAGGTGCGGGAGATCGTTCCGGCGGTCCAGGCGCACATCGGCGAGCCGTTTGCAGACAGTTCGGCCTTGCCGAGCTACCTGCTGAGCCGGTTGACACGGCAGCACGTCACGGTGGCGTTGAGCGGCGACGGGGCGGATGAATTGTTCGCGGGCTACAACCGATACGCGGCGGCGGTCTTGAACGAGAGGTATGGCTGGCTCGTGGAGACGCCGTTGTACGGGCCGATCCGGCGGGTGATCGAGCGTCTGCCGGGTCGGCGGGAAACGTGGGTGGGCGGAAAGTTCAGCATGATGAAACGGGCGATTCGATCGATGGATCGCGATTTGCGGCGGCGGTATGCGAATTGGATGCGAACGTCGGACGATCGGACCTTTGCGCGACTGCTCCACCGGCCGGAGGCGTCGGCCGCGGTGCTGGACGAGATTGCGGCGACGTTGTGGAGCTATCGGGGCACGCCCAAGGAGGAGAACGACCTGAATCACCACCTGCGCACCGAATGGCAGCTCTCGCTGCCGGACGACATGTTGACAAAGGTCGATTTGACGTCGATGGCCCACGGGCTGGAGGTGCGATCGCCGTTTCTGGATCACCGGCTGGTCGATCAGGTGTTTCCGATGGATTGGCGGTGGAAGCTGAACGGTTGGCGGAAGAAACATCTGCTGATCGAGGCGTTTCGGGATGACCTGCCGCCGGCGCTGCACAATCGGCCGAAGCAGGGATTCGAGGTGCCGGTGGGGCCGTGGCTTCGCGGCCCGTTGAACGGGATGGCGAGAGAGCTGATTGCGTCCGATCGGTGTTTTTTCGGCACGCTCCTGAGTCGCGAGGGGGCGCTGGCGATGCTCGACGAACACACGCGCGGGCGGGCGGACCACAACTTCTGTCTCTGGGCGCTGGTCTCGCTGTTGGCATGGCAACAGCGGCACGCTACGGACATCAGTGTGGCGATCGAGGCGTGACGCGCGGGGCGCGAAGTTTTTTTTCTTGACGAGACGTTTGGCCGGGGGCGAGTCCGACCGATGCCACGTGTTTCACCTTTTCCTGCTCGGCCAAGTGAAAAAATCCGAAAAAATCCGAAACTTCCTGCCGCCGCCCGATTCGGCGATTCGGTCGGCGCGGATTTTGGCTCCGTAATACAGGGTTGCTCAGCGCTTTGTGCCGCGTGAGCCTTGCGCGGGGAGGCGTTGTGGATTCGGCCGCCGGCCTGGCGACGGGCGTGGAGGATTTACGCGGGGGCTCTGCGACCCGAGCGTTTTGCGCCGACCCGGCGTTTGGCGGGGTTGGCGGAGTGGTCCGCGTAGCGGACCCTACGGGCCTGGTTGAGACGGAGTGGTCCGCATAGCGGACCCTACGGGCTCGGTCAGGGGGCTGGTTGTCCGTCCGGCGGCGGGAGGGCATTGTGGATTCGGCCGACGGCTTGGCGCGCTGACCGGAACAGGAGGCCGAGATTCACCTCGCAGGCTTCTCTCAGGCGGGCGACAACCATGCCTTCGCCACAATTGCGAATCAGTTGTTGCAGGCAGTTTTGGCAGATCGCCTGAATGTCGCGGGCACACTCGACGGTGTTTCTGCGTATCTGCCGGATGCATTCCTCTGCCGCGGCAACGGCCTCTTGCGTCTGTCCAGCCGCGAGCAGGGTTTCGATTTGCGCTACACAGTCGGCGGCGGTCCGGGCGTTTTGCTCGGCGCAGTTGACGGCGTGCTGATGTATTTCGGCGATGCACCGTTGGGCGACGCCATGATCCACCGCGTCTCCGATGGCGCCGACGGCCCCGCGACGGGCATGGAGGATGTGCCCGGCCGCTCTGCGACAGGCTCGGAGCAGGGCTTCGATTCGTTCTATCGGGGCGTTTTGATCGAGCAATTCCGCCAGACATGCCTGACACTGATCGCGCAGAGCCTGCAGGCAGTCGGCGGTGTGCTGGTTGATTTGTTCGATGCAGGCCTGGGCGGCGGCGTGGGCCGCTTCAGGTTGGCCTTGCTGGAAGAGCTGCGCAACGTCGGCGATACAGGTGGCGGCGAGGGTGCGCGTCTGCTCGACGCATCGCAGGGTGATTTGTCGAAGCGGCTCGGCGCAGGGCGGCGGCGGCGGTTGGGGATCGTCCAGCGCTTGCGGCGCTTCGAGTTGGCCCATATCTATGGCGACGTCGGTCAGCGTGGCCTTGGCAAGGTTCTCGGCCTGGAGGTTCGGTTCGGTGCCGGACGTCTGGTTTGGCAGGGCGGCGGAGACCAGTGATTCGTCGCATGCGGCCCACCAGGGCAAACAGACCAATGCCAGCAGGGCGATTGGTAAATGGGCCCATCGCGTGGAAATCGAGAGAAGGGAACCGTGTGCGTTGATGGCCATGTCGTGCTCCTTTTTTTGCGAGGGATTCTCCGGGGGCGCGGACGCTCCGCGCGACGGTGTGTTGGTGGCTTGTGGCGGCGTGTTGCCGTCCTGAGGTCGGCAATGCCGGGCGGTTAGGGAGGCTCGCAGTGCCTCTTAGTACCACAACGCTACGTTCTTTACTTGCCCCAACGGGGCAAAGGACTGTAGCCACGGGTGGAGCGAAGCGAAACCCGTGGTACGTTCTCGTTGATAGCATCTCCGCCCCGCAAGGGGCGGCGGAGGCGTTCAACAAGTCACGCGGCAATCCGCGGCGCAGCGCTCCACCGCCCCTTCCGGGGCGGGGAGATGAAAATCGACCTTGTTTCCACGGGTTCCGTCCCGGCGCGCCGGGACTCCACCCGTGGCTACATGCCGTGGCCCCTTCGGGGCCGTCTACCGCTCGACGCCGAACGACCGGCAGGAACGTAGCGTTGTAGTGTTAGGGATCGCCTAGGAATAACCTGGACGCATTTGCCCGCCAAACGGCAAGCCAGGTCGAGCCTATTGCTCACAATTCGTACACGTTATTTCCACGCGAATCCTTATTGATGCAAAACGCACCGTGAGATGCGTTATTGCGAGATTGCATGGGGCGCGGCGATTATTTTGTGGATGGGCCGAGGATGCTGCGTGGGGTAGCGTCTGCGGGGAGGCGCGGCTATAACCTGGGGCATGGATGATCTGGGGACCTACCACCACCGACGCTTGGACTGCGGCATCGATTTTGGCGCCGTGGAGTTGGCCGGTCGGCGCACCGCCGCCTTTGAGATTCGCGTTGTAGCTGGCCTGGTTGATGAGCCGGAGGATCGCCTGGGCTTGGCGCGGGTTGTCGAGGAGACGATCACCAAGGGAACCGAACGGCGCGACGCCCAGGCGATGAGCGATGCGCTGGACGGGATCGGTGCACAGTGCGGGCAATCCGTCGGCCGGGAGTCGATGGTGTTTTCGTGCAGTTGTCTGCCGGAATACGTGGAGCAGGCGCTGGCCCTTCATGCGGAGACGTTGCGGACGCCGAGCTTTCCGGAGGAGTTCTGCCGGGTGGCCGTCGACCTGGGCGTGCAGGAGCTTGCAGCCTTGGAGGACGATCCTCAGGAGTTGTGCAGGCGGCTGATCGCTCCTCATGCTTACGGCGATCGTCTCGGCCGTCATGAGTTGGGCACGCGGGAAACGATCGAGCGTATCACCCGGGAAGACATCGTGGCCTATTGGCGGCGGTGTTTTTCGACTTCGCGGATGCAGATCACCGTCGGCGGTGCGGTGGACGTGGGGCGGTTCGCGCGGCGCGTGGACGAACTTTTTTCGGGGTTTGGCAGCGGTGACGGCGAGAGCCGTAGCAAGGTCGCGTTCTCGCCGGGCGTTCGCCACCAGAGCAAGGAATTGAAACAGGAACAGATCCTCATGTGCTGGCCCGGCGCGGGCGTGACGGATGAGGCATATCCGGTCCAGAGAGTGTTGCTGAACATCCTCGGATCGGGGATGAGTTCGCGGCTTTTCACGGAGGTGCGGGAGAAGCGGGGGTTGGTGTATTGGGTGGGGGCGTGGTGTGAACATCCGCGCGGCGCGGGGATGATCTTTCTCGGGGCATCGACTATGCCGGATCGTTGCGGTCAGACGGTCGAGGCGCTTCTGCGCGAAGTCGATCGGCTGGCGGAAGACGTCACGGTCGAGGAACTGGATCGGGCGAAGGTTGGAATCATTGCCCGGACGCAGACGCACGGCGAATTGACGCGGGCCAGGCTGCGGGAGCTGGGGAGTGACCTGTTCCATTTTGGTCACCCGGTTTCGGCGGCGGAGAAGAACGCAAAGGTGGCGGCGGTCACGGTGGATGACATCGGCCGGTATCTGTCGACGCATCCTCGGTCCGAACGGTGTGTGATGACGTTGGGGCCTCGTGCGCTGGACGTCGGCGGCCCTCGCTAGCGCTTCGGGCTGGTGTTAAAGGGTGGCGCGCACCGGTTGGAAACCGGTGCCACTGGTTTTGGAAACCGGTGCCACGGGTTTTGATTGAGTGCCCCATAAGGTCGTTTCCAGATAGGAGTGTCGTGGTGGGCAGCGTGAACGGCTTTGTCGAGCATACCCTGGCCAATGGTTTGCGGCTGGTGATCGAGCCGATGCCCCACGTGCAAAGTGCCGCGGGCGGGTTTCTGGTTCGCACCGGCGCGCGCGATGAGACGCCTGAACTGGCCGGGGTTTCGCACTTCCTGGAGCACATGTGTTTCAAGGGGACGGCCAAGCGCGACTGGCGGCAGATCACCGTCGACTTCGATAACCTGGGCAGCACCTACAATGCCTACACCTCCAAGGAGCAGACCGTTTACTTCGGCTGGGTTCGCGTCTGCGACCTCGAGAAGCAGATTGAGCTGCTGGCAGACATGATGCAATCGATCATTCCTCCCGAAGAGTTTGAGATGGAGAAGAAGGTGATCCTGGAAGAGATCGCCATGTCCGAGGACTCGATCGAGCGCCGCGTCGTCGATCTGATCCACGAACAGCGATATGCGGGGCACTCTCTCCGGTGGCCCGTCCTGGGGACCGCTGAGTCGGTCGGGGCGCTGACGCGCGATCAACTCCACGGGTACTTCGAGTCGCGGTATCACCCTGCGAACATGGTGTTGGCGGTTGCGGGCGCGGTCGATCCATCGGAGGTGATTGGCATGGCAGAGCGGATCTGCGGCGACTGGTCTCCCCGTTCGCCTCGGCCTGAACGGGTGGCTCCGCCGCCGGCACGGCAGGGCACCGGCAAGATTCGAGCGGACCAGTTTGAGCAACAGGCGGTCGTGTTGACATACCCTGCGCCTTCGGCGCGGCATCCGGATCGCGAACGGGGGGACGTGCTGGCCTTCCTGCTCGGGGGGCACAACTCGCGGTTTTTCTGGAACATCGTTCAGGCGGGCCTTGCGCCGCACGTGTCCGCTGCGCGACTGGACTACTCCGACGATGGGATGTTCATCGCCTATGGCTTTTGCGAACCGGCCAAGTCCGAGGAACTTCTGGCGGCCATGCAGTCAGAGATCGACACAGTCCTGAGCGGCGGCGTGAGCGACGAGGAAGTTCGGCGGGTGGGAAACCTGGCTCGGACCGGGCTGGCGACGGAGTCGGAGGGGCCATATCACCGATTCATGCAGATGGTGCGGGATATCGATGCCCTGGGTCGGCCGCGAGACGTGTCGGAGCGATTGGCGGCCCTGGATGCGGTGACGCCGGCCGGCATCCGCGCGTATGGCGAGGCATGGCTGTCAGAGGGGCAACGCACACTCGTCAGCGTGGGACCGCGAGACTGGCCTGCGAATGGGGATTCCGGGCCACCGAGGCGCTGATCCTGGCGCCCATGACGCGGCGGCGTCCGGTAATGTCCCGAATAGTTTCTGCTCGCCTCACAATTGTTTCCCGTGGCTGAAATCCTTTGCCGATTCGTCTGTATCAATGGATCAGGGTGGGGCTTGACGTCTTGAGACTCGGGGATGACAGGATTCTCTGCAGATGATCTTGATGAGCAACGGCCTTCACAGGCTGCGGGGGCGAGCGGCATCGTGCTTTCCTCCCCCAGGTCGACCGGTGCGGCCCGACCGCTCGGCACTCCGGATGCTCCCCGGGAGGCTACAGTGCGAGTGGTTCACCAAGCCGCCGGGTCGAGGCGGCCGCCATCGTCATTTCGCCTGTTGATCGGCCTGCTCCTTGTGGCCGCGTCGGCCTCGCTGGCGTTTGTCACCGCCGACCGTTGGCAGGCGATATTTGAGACCTATGTTGCTACGGCGGCCGGTAGTTCGGCTTCAACGATTGCTTCTCCCGAGGTCGCGGATTCACCGTCAACGATGGCATGGTGGGTTTCCTGGTCACGTTGGGGTGTCTGCGCAGTGCTTCTGCTTCTGGGCGGAGCCTGCCTGTCCGGCCCTCTTCCGAATTATTTGCTGAGTGCCGCATTGGCGGGAACCAGCGCGATGTGCGTGAATCTCCTATGCGGCTTGGGGATTGCCTGGCCCTGGACGGCGCTGGTGGGAGTGTGTCTTGCCTACCTGATTCATGCCGGCGGGAAAGTGTCCGTTCCGAGTTTTCGCGGCGTATTTGGATGGGCACTGATCGCGGTCGCCTGCCTTGGGAGTGTGCGATGCTGGTTTGACTGGTCGGTGATCGGGGAGCGCCTCGGCCAAGGGGCGGAGCGTTTCTTTGAGAGCTGGGGCATCGAGTGTACCTGGGGGACGATTGTCGTGCTTACGGCGATCGGTGTGTCCTGTTCTCAGACGAGGCTGATCCACTTCCTGAATGCCGTTCTGCTCGTGGCGCTGGCTTACCACTGCATCCAGGAGGGCAAGGTGGCGGTGGTGGCGTTTCCAGAGCTGGGTGAACACATCCAACCGCTCCACGTCGAGAACCTCCGAAACATCGAACAGTGGCAGTGGGTGTTGGTTGGCGAACTGCTGCTGTTGAGCGCGATCCTGTTGCACATGGCGTTGGGCGTGGGGGCGTTGACGTTGGCGTTTGCCGTGGCGTGGTTGGCGGCGGGGATGCAGGTCGATCGGGCTATCGGCCGGCTGACGATGGCGCGGGTGTTCGGCCAGTATGGCCAGACGGTGGTGCAAGGTGCGCCTGGGCCCGGCGCGGAGGACCATCCACTCGCGGACGGCACGATGGGGTTGCCTGTTGCTCCGAGGACGGCGCCAACAACCATCGGGTCCGCACAGCGGTGGTCCGCACAGCGGACCCTACAGGCTCCGAGAACGGCGCCGACTGCATTGGTCCCTGATAAACCGGCCTCAACCGATCAGTTGGATCCTTCGATTGTCGTGGGAGCGGTGACGCCGATTGTCTGGTTGTATCTGACGGCAATTCTTGCCGGTTTCATCGGAGCCGGCGGCTTGCGGATGTTGTCGGATCATAAGGGTTTTCGGTGGTGGGCCGGCATCGTGTTGTGGTTCGGCTTTGGAATGGGGCTGATGTGGCTCTGGTCGGTCTGGCCGAGAGACGCGTCGCAGAGCTGGAGTCGTTGGCTGTCGGCCTGGGGACTGTCGCGTTATCACGTTCAGGCGATTTGGCTGACGGCATTGGGGGTGATGGCCGTTTGTGCGAGTTGGGCGCTCCGGGATGGCAGCCGGTATGAGAATTGGCTGTATGTTGCGGCGATGTGCGTTTTCCTGGGGACGGTGCTGAGTCTGATCGCCGTGGCGCTGCTGATCCGATGTGGCGGTTTTTCACCCCTGCCGGTGTGGTCCTACGTGGCCATTTCCGCGGGTCAATCCTCTCTGATGTGGGTGCTGCTGATGCACCTGAGCTTCCGGTCGCGTGGCGTTGCCGGTCGTTCCGGCAGCGCCTGATTCAATCCGAAACCCCGGGGGCAGCGCGATTTTCTTGCAGGAAGATCACACCGGGGTTTGGACATCTCCTTTTTGGGCCGATAAAGAGACAGGGTGTATTGATCGCAGTTTTCAGCGGGGAATCTCCGCGCCGTTGGTTGCGGAAGGTGTTCCCAGGGATTGGGGATTCGTGGTGCCGGCGGTTTGCGACCCGGCCGGGGTTTCATTCTCGGGGCCGCATTGGTAGGATGGCACTGCTAGAATCCAACGTAAGAGAAGGGTTTCTCGAATCGCTGCGGAACGGAGTCCTGACGAGCCGTCCCTCTACGTGGAGTGGGGGCTTCTCTTTGACGGTTGGGTAGAGCACTGGGTGATGACGACAACGGCGGTACATTTGAAGATCCTGGTCCTTGCGGGACGAGGTTCTTTGCGCGGCGAAGCCATTGCCGCACGGATCGACGAGAACGCGGAGATTCACTTAGCCAATTCGTTTGACGAGGCGATGGCGGCGCTTCGCGAAGGCTCTTTCGATCTGGTCATCAGCGACCAGAGCGATTTCATGGCTTCGGAGCGTAGCGCCGTCGATCATCAGGCGACGATGATCCTGGACACCATCGGCCAGGGGGTGTGCATCATCGACATGGATGGCCGGCCGATCTGGTCCAACCCGAAGATGCGGAGCTACCCGGAGAGCCTGATCGAGGAGGTTTCCGAGGTTTGCGTCCGAACGTTTACCAAGTCGTCCGCTGAGGACCGCCCGGCACCGGCCCTTGCGCATGTCCGTGCGCGTCGCCTGAGCCTCACCGCCGGTGACGACCAGCACTTCGAGGTGACCATCACGCCGGTGATCGATCCGGACACCGGGATCAGGCAGTTCACGGCGGTGGTTTGGGATGTCACCCACAACCGTCGACTTCAGAAGAAGCTGGACGCCATCGATCTCGCGGGGCGCGATCTGGTGCAACTGGACGCGGAGACGACGGCCGGGATGGGCGTCGAAGAGCGCATCGACCTTCTGGAGCAGAAGATTCTGCGTTACATGCACGATCTTCTGGACTTCGACAACTTCGCGGTGTTGCTGATTGACAAGAAGACGAATCGATTGGAGATCGTGCTCGAACACGGGATGTGCGAGCAGAGTCGCGAGCTGGACATTTTCGCCTCGCCGGAGAAGAACGGCATCAGCGGCTACGTCGCGGCGACGGGCCGGAGCTATATCTGCCATGACACGTCGAAAGACCCGCGTTACCTGCAAGGTCTGAAGACCGCACGAAGTTCGCTGACGGTCCCGCTGCGGCTCCAGGACAAAGTGATCGGCGTTTTTAACATCGAATCCGACGACCTGGCGGCGTTCAATGAGGACGATCGCCAGTTTGCGGAGATTCTGGCCCGGTCCATCGCGTTGGCGCTGAATATGCTGGACCTGCTGATCATCGAGCGCTACGAATCGACCGGGCGGGTGGCGGACGACGTGATTGATGAGATCACCGGCCCTCTGAATGACATTGTGACGGAAGCCTGCACCTTGCAGGAAGAGTACATCGGCCATGACGATTTGCGCCGCCGCCTGAGCACGATCATCGACAACATCGGCGAGGTCAAATCCAAGGTGCGGCGCGTCGCGGAGCCCAAGGCCGGAATCCTGGGTCGTTACGGCGACTCCGGCCCCGTTGATCCTCTCATGCACGGGAAGCGCGTGCTGGTCGCCGATGACGAGGAGATTATTCGCGAGACGATCGGGGGCGTGTTGAAGAGCGCGGGTTGCGAGGTCGACGTGGCCATGGACGGCGCCGAGGCGATCAGCATGTTACAGTCGGGCCACTACGATTTGATCCTGGCCGACATCAAGATGCCGCAAAAGAGTGGATACGAAGTCTTTGCTGCGGCTCGTGAGACCAGCTCCACCTGCGGAGTCATCCTGATGACCGGGTTCGGCTACGACCCCAGTCACTCGATCGTTCGTGCCCGCAAAGAGGGGCTCAACGCGGTGTTGTTCAAGCCCTTCAAAGTGGATCAGCTTCTCGCCGAGATTCGCAAGGCTCTTGGCGCCAAAGAAGAATAGGGATCGCGTAGGAATAACCTGGACGCATTTGCCCGCCAAACGGCAAGCCAGGTCGAGCGTTTTGCTCACGATTCGTACAGGTTATTTCCGCGCGACTCGATAGTCGCATTGCAAGGGCCGGAGCGTGTGATGGCGCCTTTGATGGTCATGCCATTTCCGGGATATTATCGCCTCTGAGGCGTTCGAGGTCGGGCCTCGTCTTTGCCGATCGCGTCTCATGACCGACGACGGTTCCGTGGGATAAGCTGCTGATGAAGATTCGTTGTCCTCGCTGCCGTAGAAAGTTGTCCGTCGCCGACAATCTGGCGGGAAAGAGCATCCGCTGTCCGGCCTGCCAGCGGGCCATGGTGGTGCCGACGGCCGAGGCGGCCACCGGGGGATCGCTCGGACAGTCGGACTTCGATCTCGAGGGACTGGCCCAGCTTGAGTTCCAGACGACCGAGATGTCGGCGTTGGAGCGAGGCGAGGCAGAGACCTTGCGGAAGACTGAGTCCGAGGCCCGGGCCGCTGCGGAGGCCGCGGACGGATCGGTTCGGATCTGCCCTCACTGTCATACAAGGGCTCCTGCGAGCGACCCCAGTGTCGAACTGCTGTGTTCGAACTGTTGGCAGGCGATCCCGGCGTTGACCGAGGGAGGGGGGCTGGGCGGGGCGAAGGCAGCCCGTTGGAAGCCGCCCTCCGCTACCGGCACTGGGGGCTTCTACGGGGAGTTGGCCTGGTCGGTGGCCTATCCGCTTCCCGCGTTGTCGTCGCTGCTTGGCGCCGCTGGCGTGGCGTTTTTCGCGGCGTTGGTTCCCGTGGCGGTGATGACCATTCTCGCAAAACTGATGCAGCAAGGCGGCGTCGGCACGGAGCAGGGCGTGCAGGCGGCAGACCTCTCCGGCGTGCAGCTCTTCCTGGTGGGCATTTTCACGGCTGAGGTGTTCTTCTTCTCCGCCGTGGCGATCCATTCCTTCTTTGACGTGGTTCGCACGACCTCCATTCGCAACGATCGCCCGCCGGAATTGTCATTTTCGCCTAACAATTGGGGCAGGAGTTTCTTTTCATATCTGGTCCTTTGCATCTACTACGTCGTGATGACCTGTTTGGTCGCGTCGTTGACGATCGAGGAGGGCGCCTGGAGCTATCTGTCCAGGGGTGATCTCAACGGGCTGCTTCAGGCCGGCGGCACGGCCTTCATCGTCGGCATGGTCATCATCTCTTTTTTCATTCCCATGAACCTTTTGGGCATCAGCCTGGGCAGCATCGGCCAGGCTTTGAACCCGGCCAACGTCGTCAAGTCCGTCGCGCGGACTCATGCGCACTACGTCTTTCTCGTGCTGCTTCTGCTTGTTTATGGCGGTATGTTCAGCTATGCCTTCGCGGCTATTCTGCTCGAGTGGTTCATTCCGCAGGTTGACCGCATGGTTAAAGGATCGATCGAGGGGAATCTGGTGAACGTCGCCATGCCGATGATGGCCTGGGGCGTTGTGATGGCATCGTTCTTCTACGGCACCTACGTCCTGGCCCAGCTTCACGGTCTTTTCGCCCGATCATTTCGGAAAGATCTGCTGTTCGGCACGCGCTGACACAGCGGAAGTGAGTTCGCCATGATGATTCGCGAGCCGGCCGTTGCCGGAAGGTTTTACGCCAAGGAGCCGAAACAGTGTTTGACGGACGTCGAAGCGTGCGCGCGTCAAGCGGCGCAGAATGAGATTGTTGCCCCGAGTGCCGATCGAATTGTCGGCGGGGTCGTGCCTCATGCCGGTTGGGTGTACAGCGGGGCGATTGCCGCTCGGGTCTTCGCCGAGATTGCCGCGAGGCAGCATCCGCAGGCGATCGTCGTGTTTGGGGCGATCCACGTTCTGCACGGTCCGCGCCCGACGATTTTTCCCTCCGGCGCCTGGCAGACACCGCTCGGTTTGGCGCACATCGACGACCGGCTGGCGGGGCGGTTGCACGGCCACACGGGCCTGCTGGAGGTCGATCCCCATGCGCACGACGGGGAGCACAGCATCGAAGTCGAGGTGCCGTTCATCCAACACATGCTGCCGGACTCGCTGGTGGTGCCGATCATGGTGCCGGTCAATGACAAGGCCGCGGCCCTGGGCCGGAGCGTCGGCCGCACTTGCCGAGACTACGGCGTCTGCGCGGCGTTCATCTGTTCGACGGACCTGACGCATTACGGGCCGAGCTTCGGCTTTACGCCGCAGGGCGAGGGGGCCGAGGCACTGCGCTGGTCGAAGGAGGTGAACGATCGGCGGATGATCGACCTGATGCTCGAGATGCGCGCGGAGGGCGCCGTTGAGGAGGCGGTGAAATATCGAAATGCCTGCGGCGGCGGTGCCATCGCCGCGACATTGGCGGCCTGCGCGGCCTACGGCGCGAAGCGAACCCATCTGCTGGAGCACACGACCAGCGCGGAAGTCGGGCGAAGTTTCTCGGGGGAGACACCACGCGACGCGGTAGGCTATGCGGGGATTGTGATTGACTGATTCGCGTTCGTGAGGGACCGCATGAAAGAATCAAGACACCTTTTCTCCGCCCACCTTTTCTCCGCCGGATTTCCATACGCCAACGGCGTTACGTCCTCCAGCCCAGGGTTGCCGCGCAGCGGCTACCCTGGGACATATGGATTCAATCGAACATACAACCCTGAAAGGGTTGTGTCTCTTGCCATCGAGGGTGCCGCAACCCCGTTGGGGTTGAATGGCGTGCGGGCGTCTGCGGTCCCAGGGTAGCGACTTCGTCGCAACCCTGGGCTGGAGGGCGCAGCCCCGTTGGGGCAGGACATCGTAGGCCACCGATGCCGGTTAAATCTTGATGCCGTATCGGAAAGGAACCTCGGTTCAGGACGAAAAGACATCCGGTGATGGGCACGCTGCGGGCTCATGGAGCGTATTTTTAGAGCAGCCTTGTCTCGATACGTTCGTATTCTCTATGTGTTTTTCAACCCCGCTGGGGCATACGTGCATTGCAGCGAGCCGGGCCGTCCTCGGCCCCGGCACAATGGTTGCGGATCGGCTCACCGGGGCCGGGGACGGCCCGGCTCGCGGCAGATCGCCGAAACGCCTTGGCCGCGGCGTCGTGCCCCACTGAATTGAGACTCCCTTCTCGGCCCTGATTACAATCAAACTCAGGAAGGGACTCCCCTTGGAGATGGGAACGAGAACGGGTTCTCGTTCCGGCATGGGATGCGGCGCGAGGGATCGCGCCCAATCAGACTCGCGTCCGCAAGGATCCCAAGTAGTCGTGACATCCCTTACAACCCCCTGAAATCGTAGCAAAGTGAGCGTAGGTGTGCTATGATTCAGATGGTCCAGCGGGACATCATCGTCGGACCGATGGCGTACTCACCTGTTGGGCCGCCCGAACCGAGAGTAGGGTCGAACGGCAGCCATCGGCCCGCTACGACACGTTGTGAAGCCCTTCTGGCGTTGGCGTGTTCCAGTGTAGACGCAAGTGAATGATGGCATCTCGGACGGGGCGCCAGTGGGTCGGACCGCTGGCGCTCTCGCTTAAGCGCAGATGCTCCATGGATCACTGCCGCGCTTTAATCACTTGTTCCTGACAAACGATTGACCAGGAGTTATCGCATGGGGCTGGAGACAGAAAAACTCGACAAATACCTTTGTCTTCTTGATGCAACCGGTCTTGATTGTGCCGAGGTAAGGCTTGGCGAGTATACGGTTCGCCATTACTCAAGCGAGGAACTTGCTGCGCTGTTGTTCAGTCCTTCCAACTCAGCGGAGTGCCAAATGATTGCTGGTTGCCCATGGCTCCTTCTTGAGAAACTACCGCCAGAGCAATCCGACGAGCTTGGAAAACAGCTACACCAGTGCGAGATGACGAGCGCACATTATGCAGATGGCCTGACGTGGTATCCATTTGAATCTGTCATTCAAGCTTTGAATCTCTTGAAGCCGGCCGAGAACCCAGTAAATCCAGTTCAGTTTTATAAGATTCCGGCAGGGTTCAATTCAGCGAGGTCATCCATCGAACGGTTCATATACGCCCAACCCAGCTACGACTCGCGGCGAGAACCATATGATTCGCCGCCATATCCCGGCTACCACATTGAAGAATCCGACGTGGGAGCTTATCAAGAGCTCACCAAGAAATTGACTCCAATCGTTTCACGCTCGAAAGCCGATGGTCCGGAATCGCCTCCATCTGATCATGTCAGAATCGCCCTTGATTTGTTCAACATGGCTGACCGCATGTTCTGCACGTTCTCTTGGAAGAGGGAGATGCTTCTTCTGAGCTTGATTCAGTATAGCGCTGCGATAGAAGCCTTATTCATCAAGGAAAGTGAAAGGGGGGGCATGCAAACGAAACTGGTGAAACGTGTCCCACAGATCATATCGCCTCCTTTGGAGGGATCAGGCGATTTCATCACAAAGATGTACTGGATAAGGTCGAAGACTGCACACGGCGCCTGGCCATTGGCTGAGCTATCGGCTTTGATTGAATACAGGGCGGATGAGGGGATTGCCTCTGAGAGCATACCGGGCGGGCCGTACTCGACTCTGTTTGTCCAAACCAATCAAGGGCACGGCTTTCTCAGCAATCTTCGTGAGTTGGCTCGGCGATCTATCATTTATTCCTTGGATGAGGTTTCCAAGGGCCACACGAAAGAGGATGTTATCAAGACCCTTGACGGTTGACCCATCCTGCGGCATGGCTGCGCCATCCATTGCGAAGCGAACCCATCTGCTGGAGCACACGACCAGCGCGGAAGTCGGGCGAAGTTTCTCGGGGGAGACACCACGCGACGCGGTAGGCTATGCGGGGATTGTGATTGATTGATTCGCGTTCGTGAGGGACCGCATGAAAGAATCAAGACACCTTTTCTCCGCCCACCTTTTCTCCGCCGGATTTCCATACGCCAACGGCGTTACGTCCTCCAGCCCAGGGTTGCCGCGCAGCGGCTACCCTGGGACATATGGATTCAATCGAACATACAACCCTGAAAGGGTTGTGTCTCTTGCCATCGAGGGTGCCGCAACCCCGTTGGGGTTGAATGGCGTGCGGGCGTCTGCGGTCCCAGGGTAGCGACTTCGTCGCAACCCTGGGCTGGAGGGCGCAGCCCCGTTGGGGCAGGACATCGTAGGCCACCGATGCCGGTTAAATCTTGATGCCGTATCGGAAAGGAACCTCGGTTCAGGACGAAAAGACATCCGGTGATGGGCACGCTGCGGGCTCATGGAGCGTATTTTTAGAGCAGCCTTGTCTCGATACGTTCGTGTTCTCTATGTGTTTTTCAACCCCGCTGGGGCATACGTGCATTGCAGCGAGCCGGGCCGTCCTCGGCCCCGGCACAATGGTTGCGGATCGGCTCACCGGGGTCGGGGACGGCCCGGCTCGCGGGACAGAGCAAACACGGACGATGCGTCAACCCACGGAGTTCTTACATGCGAACCAGCACCGCTGCGAAGCCGCCGTCGCGGGTTTGGTCGGGTAGCGTGAAGGCCTGTTTAAGTGACTGCCATTCGGCCAGCGCGGCGCAGAGCGTTTGCACTTGTTCTTCGTTTTCTTCGGCTTCCAGCGAACACGTGCTATAGATGATCCGCGTGTGCTGCCCGGCCATCTCAAGCGCTTGACGCAGCAGGCCCGCCTGGATTTCGGCGATTTCCTGTAGATTCTTCTGGCTCGCGCGGTACCGGGCCTCCGGACGGCGGGCTAAGACGCCGGTGTTCAGGCAGGGTGCGTCGACGAGAATGACGTCGGGCGGTTTGCCGGCTGTTACGATGGCGGCGTCCAGTTGGTGCATCGGCGTCGGTTGGATGATGGTCAGCCCGAGGCGCTCGGCGGCGCTGGAGATCGAGGCGAGCTTCGATTCGTTTGCATCCGTCGCGATGACGGTGCCGCGGTCGTCCATCATCTCCGCCGCCTGGGTGGTTTTGGTGCCGACGCCTGCGCAGAGGTCGACAACAAGGTCGCCCGGCCGGGGCGGGCTGAGACGCAGGGCGGTTTGCGCGGTGGCGTCCTGCGGTTGGCAGAGTCCTTCGCGGATTTCGGCGAGATCACCTGCGCACGTGGGGCCGTGCAGGCAGACGGCACGGTTGTCGTCGATCAGATCGGCGGCATGGCCGTGCTCCGTGAGTCGACGCAGTAACGCTGCCGCGCCTGTCCTCCTCAGGTTGGGCCTGAGCACCAGGGGCGGCCGTCGACTGCCGGCGTCGCAAATCTGCCGGCAGACCGCAGGCTTGAAGCGCCGGTGCCAGCGTTCGACGAGCCACGGCGGATGACTGGTGACGGCGACGAGATGTTCGAGCGGGCGGCGGGCCGGATCGGGGAAGATGTTTTCGCTGAAGAGGCAGCCGCGCCGTTCATCGAGGGGCAGATAGCGGCGCGCGTCGGGAGCGTTTGGCGGGGGAGCGATGCGCGTGCGGCATCGGGCGACTTGTCGGAGGACGGCGTTGACGATGGAGGCGGTTCCACGGCCGAGGCGCCGGGCTTGTCGGACGGCCTGATCCACGACGGCGTGATCGGGAATGCGATCGAGCCAGCAGAGCTGATAGACGCCCAAGGCGAGAATCACGCGGATGGGCAGGCGGAGCCCGGCCCAGCGCCCACGGTAGAACCGCGCGGCAATGTGTTCACAGGTCAGCCGGTGGCGTGAAACGCCGATGGTCAGCTCGGCGGCCAGCGCCGTGTCCGCGGGCGAGAGCGGATCGGCGGATTGCCACGTTTCCAGCAAGTCGTGACAGAAGACCTCGCCATGATAAGACTCGACCAGCGCCTTGACGGCACGATCACGAGCGCTGCGTCTGATGGTGGGGTCGGACGACATGATGTTTGCGATTATACAGAAGCCGGGAGCGATCCCAAGACGTGCGCAGACTACGAGCCGAAGAGCGCCGCATCCTTTCTGAAAGAAAGGGCGGGGGATTGGCGCTTCTGGATGGGACTGATTCCCCACCCTTTGCTCCGCAAAGGATGGGGCACCCGCGCCACAGGAACCACAGGTGCCACAGGTCAGGAAACCGGTGCCACACTTGGGTTTGACGACTCCAGGTTCGCGCTTATGCGCTTTGCAACGAAACGAATCGGTCTGCGGCCTTGACGCGGCGGCCGTTGACGTAGTCTTGCCATGTCATGCACTTGCCGCCGGCAGGTTTGATTTCCAGCGGCGCCAGCGCGCCGTCGAGGGCTTGAATGGTCATCATCTCCGTGATTCGGCCCAGGTCGTCCGGCGATTGGGAGGGAGTCTGCCGGCCCTCGTAGGGAACTGCCCGGGCGAGGGTGACGAGTTCGTCGCGTCGGCCGTCGGCGGAGAGGAATCGACACGTTGCACCCGGCCACGGCCACAGGCCGCAAATCCGACGTGCGACGGAAGCCGCGGGCTGGTCAAAGCGGATGTAGCCGTCAGACTTCTTCAGCTTTGGCGCGTAGGACGCCTGCGCGTGGTCCTGCGGCGTTCCGGTCATGCTCGGGTCGGCAGCAAGTTGTTGCAGCGCGTCGCGCACCGCATCGCACCCAATGCGCGCGAGCCGATCGTGCAACTCGCCCGCGGTCTCATCGCTGCCGATGACGGTTCTGCGTTGGGTGATGATGGGTCCGGCGTCCATCTTCTCGACGAGACGGAAAATGGTGACGCCGGTTTCGGTCAGGCCGTTGATCACCGCCCATTGGATGGGGGCCGCGCCGCGCAAGTGAGGCAGGAGAGAACCGTGAAGATTGATGATGCCGATCGGGAAAGCGGCCAGAAGTTCGGCTCCGATTTTTTGGCCGAATGCCGCGACGTAGGCGAGGTCGGCATTCAAGGACTTGAGGTGCGCCACGACCTCGGGGGCATTGACGTTCGCGGGGCTTACGACGGGAACGTCGGCTTCGACGGCCGCGGCCTTGGCCGGCGTGGGGGAGGGCGTCCTGCCACGGCCACGGACTTTGTCGGGCTGGGTGACGACTGTAACGACGTCGTGACCGTCCTGGGCGATGGACTTGAGGGTCGGAATTGCGAAATGGCCGGAGCCGAAGAAGAGGATGCGCATTCGGTCGTTTTTCCTTCGTGCGGGTGCCTCGCTCCTCCCGGGGAATCCGTCCCCCACCCCCAGAGGGGATGGGGCACCCGCGCCTGTTCCGGACTGGCGAGACGCCCGTACCACCCGAAAGATCAACTGTGACGGAGCATCTAGCCTTTGAACTCGGCCTCCAGGGCCTTGAGTGCCCGGCGATTGGCGATCTTCTCGGCTTCGGACATTCGATCGGTGATGAGCCGGCCGTTGAGATGATCGCATTCGTGTTGCCAACAGCGGGCGACCAGATCAACGCCGGTGGCGCGGATCGGCTCGCCGTTGAGGTCCTGCGCCAGGATCGTGCAGCTTGCCGCGCGGCGGATCTCGACCGTCACATCCGGGATCGAGAGGCACCCCTCATCACCGGCGATCTGCCCCCGAAGGTCCGTTAACTCCGGGTTCACGAGGATCATGTTTTCCTTCGGGTCGGTCATGGACAGACAAACGAACATCTGCGTCAACACGCCGAGCTGGGGTGCGGCCAGGCCCACACCCTTGGCTTCGTGCATCAATTCCAGCATTCGCACTGCCAAAGCGCGCAATGAATCATCAAAGCGCGTCACAGGCTCGCAGACCTTCCGCAATCGAGGGTCCGGATACCGAATGATCTTCAGCGTGGCGGTATCGATGGTTGGCAAGCTGGTTCTCCTCAAGGGCCGCGAGCCGTGATAGAATCATCATAGTCGTCAAGGGAACGTGCGAACAGCGTGGGCGGATCGCGGGCTTGCTCAGGCAGAGCGCATCTCGGGCAGTCAGCGAGGGCCGGGGACCTGGTCGCCGCGCTCAGTCAAGGTACGGGTGAAACATCTGCGAATGAACAACCACGATGAACAGGCCGGGCCGGTGGACGTGGGCGGCGAGGGGGTCGGCCGATTGACGGCGACGGAGGCCGCTAAGGCCAGGGCTCGCAAACTCTTCGCTCACGCCAAGAAGGCATCGGACACGCGCAATTACGACTACGCCATCGAGTTGTACGTCAGCGGCCTGGCCTGCTGGCCGGATGCGGTGGACGAGGGGCTGAAGAAGCTGCGCGTGGTTGCGACGGCGCGACAGCTCGAAGGCGGTCGGCCGCCGGGCTTCATGACCGCGAGGAAGTACCCGACCGGCGGCAAGGATGACCGCAAGAATCTGAACAACGCGCTGCATCTGTTCGGTCTGAATCCGACCAGTCTTTCGTACATGGAACAGATCCTCCTGTTGTCGGCTCGGGTTCGCTGCGATGCGATGGCGGCGTGGATCGGGCCGGTGATCGCCGACGCCTACAAGTCATCGAAGAAGCTGCCGGCGGCCCGATATCAGGCGTCGTGCGAAGCGATGGATTCGGCCGCCGAGATCGCGATGGCGTACAAGAATGATACCGGCGCGATCGATCTTCTGCGCGCGAACGTCACGACGGCCCAAATCTGGACGCTGCATTATCCTGATTCTTCGGAACCGCCGCGTGCCGAGAGCCACGCCAGCGGGAAGCTGACGATTCTCAAGGGGCGGTTCGACAAGGGCGAGGGCTTCACGGAATCTTTGAAGGATGCCGACGTCCAACACGAGTTGCACGATCGCGGCAAGAAAGTTCACACGTTCGATCGCTCGCAGGCCTTGATTGCCAAGGCTCGGCGCGACTGGGAGGCGGACCGCGGGGTTCCCAATAAGCTGTTGACGCTGGTCGATTTGATGACTCGGACCGAGTCGGAGCAGAGCGAGAACGAAGCGATCAGGCTTCTGGAGGATGAGTACGCTGCTTCGCGGAACTATGTCTTCAAGCAGAAGGCGGATGACTTGCAGATTCGGCAGGGAAACAGGCGTCATCGGGAGCTGGTGGCGAAAGTCAAGAATGCCCCCGACGATGCGGCGCTTCGGGAGGAACTGAAGGAACAGGTCCGGCGCAAACTCGAGATCGAGACGACGATCTTCGAGCAGCGGCAGCGTTTCTACCCGACGGACCTTCGATTGAGGTTTCAACTCGCCGTCCGGTACTTTCTCGCCCATCGCGTTGACGAGGCGATCCCCCTCTTCCAGCAGGCGCGGTCCGATGGCCGAGTTCGTGATGAGAGCAGGCTGTACCTGGGCCGCTGTTTCTGCCACAAGGCTTTTTATTCCCAGGCCGTGGAAATCCTGCGTCGTGGGGTGGATGAGTTGGAGGGCCGGGCAGACAGTGTGGCCTTCGATCTTAACTATTGGCTGGCAAGGGCGTTAGAGGCGGATGGGGCGGTGGAGGAGGCCAAGCGGGTCTATGGCCACGTCATCCAGCTTGACTACAACTTCCGCGACGCCCGCGAGCGGATGGAGAAGCTTGTCGCCGAGAGCGAAAGTTAGTCTAATAGCGGTCTTCGTAAGGTTTATGACGGCGGCAAAGGGAGGTTTTCGTGGCACGATCACTATCGTCGCAGAAGCGGATGAGGCAGAGCGCGACCCGTGAGGGGCGGAACCGGGCGCGCAAGTCCCGGGTCAAGACGGCTGTGCGCAAGGTTCACGACGCCCTGCACGAGCGAGACGTATCGGCGGCGGAGAAGGCATTGTCCGAGGCGTCGAAACTGCTGGATCGCAACGGCTGTCACGGGACCATCCATCCGAATGCCGTCGCCCGGCGCAAGAGCCGTTTGGCCAAACGACTCAACGCGTTGAAATCGTCGTCCAAGTAGAGCGCCTAAGAGAACCCTTTGCGTGGTCCCGGCATCCGGCCTGCACGTCTCCAAATGAACGGAGCCGCGACCGTAAGGGAACGCTGAAATCGGACGTGATTACAAGCGAACCGGAAACCGAGAATCTTGGTTTTACGAAGGTCTTGGCAAAAGCGGCATCGTTGGCCCGCTCCCTGACGGTCGCGGCTCTGTTCTGGCGCGGGTCTGTTCTGGCGCGGCTCTGAATGGGCGCAGTCCCTTGTGTGGTGAACCGCAGCGCCAGTTCGTTTCCAGGGCCGGCACGAAGCTGGCGCATGCGTTAGACGCATTTCAACTCTCCCCCGCCGGTAAGACGTGTGCGGACCTTGGCAGCAATGCGGGCGGGTTCGTGGATTGTCTCTTGCAATGCGGCGCGGCGAATGTGTACGCCATCGAGCGCGGATACGGCGTGATTGATTTCCGCCTTCGCAGCGACCCGCGCGTGGTTGTGATGGAACGAACGGATGCACTGCACGTTCGCCTGCCTGAGCCGGTTGACTTGGTGACGATCGACGTGGGTTGGACGCGGCAGCGACTCATCCTTCCGGCGGCGCGGCGCATGCTTGCGGAAGAAGGCGAGATTGTGACGCTGGTCAAGCCGCACTACGAGGCGGCCCCCGGTCTGCTTGATGGGGGCGTGCTGCCGATCGAGCAGCTTGAGTCGGTTCTGGAAGGTGTGCGGGCGCCTCTCGATGGCTTGGGCCTGGCGCTGATCGGCGAGATGCGTAGCCCCATCGAAGGCCGGGGAGGAAACACGGAAGTGCTGTGGCGCCTGCGGGCGAGGTAGGGCGATTGGAGACACCGGCCCTTTCAAGCTCTCACGCGGCGGCTCTGATTATCGGATCAGAAGCCAGCGGAAACAGGCCGCCGACCTCTGGGCATCCCGGCGTAATCACGCAAAAGAATACCGCCTGAAACCGGGTTTGGTTCCAGGCGGTTGCGGTTTCTTCTGCCGGCCGTTTCGCGCGGCTGGCCTATTGCTGCTCTTGGGGCTGCTTGGAGTGGGGGCCTTCCGCGACGGAGAGCGTTCGCTCAAGCCGCGGGGCCAATGCCCACGGCTGATTGCTGACCAGCTTCATGCGCATGATGTTCAGGGCCATGACAAGCTGAGGATCGACATCGGGATCAGGGTCTTCAGGAAAGTCCTCGGCGGGCTTGCTCGTTGGGCGGCGTTCGAGGATTGCCTCGGGCACTGAGGCCTGGTTCCTCCCTTTGAGGACGTCACGCTCCCTGCGCAGACGGCCAACCTTGTCGATTTCCTGCGGGATCAGCTTCACCAGGACGTGCGGCTCAACGCCCCACGTCTCGGCGGCGGGCCTTCTGTGCAACAGGTACCACTGATCGTTTTCCGGCAGATCGGAGTCGGGAACATAGTAATGCGCGGTGGTGAGCTTCAGATACGCCTGGCCGTCCATGATGGGGATAAGGTTTTGGACGCTTCCCTTGCCAAAGGTTCTGGTGCCGACGATACATGCTTCTTTGAGACCGGCCAGGGCTCCGGCGACGATCTCGCTGGCGCTGGCGCTGTATTCATTGACCAGGACGATCAGCGGCATATTCGCATAGCGCCGCTGCGACTTGGCTCGAATGGTCATGTTTTGTTGGCGGCTTCGACCCTTGGTGCGGACGATGGGGTCGTCCTCGTCGAGGAAGAGTTCACACATGTTGACGGCACTGGTCAGGAGACCGCCGGGGTTGAACCGCAGGTCCAGGACCAGCCCGCGGCAACCTTCGTCATGAAGCTGACCGAGTGCTTCTTCGAGATCGTCCACGGTCTTGTCCATGAAGCCGCTGACGCGAACATAGCCGATCTTCAAATCACGATCGATGAAGAAGTCCCAGCCGGTCGGCTCTTTTTCATCGCGAACGTTTCCGCGAACGGTGTGTATTTTGATGTGCGACCGCTTCAGCGGCAGATCGACCGTTTCGGTGGTCGCCGGGTCTTCAATCGTGAGCACCACCATCGTCCCCGGCTCACCGGTGATGGCACGGACCGCCTGGATGATGGTCATCTCGAGGGTGGTCTTGCCATCAACCTTGGTGATGAGGTCGCCGGGTTTGACGCCGGCCTGATAGGCCGGTGAATCTTCGAGAGGCGTCTCGACCCTGATGGGGTGGCCCGGCTCCTGGGTGATCTGGATGCCGACGCCGACGAATTCGCCGCGCGTCTGCTTGTTGAACTCTGTGACCTCGGCCGGCCAGATGACGGACGTGAAATCGTCGAGCGGCTCGAGCATCCCGGCCACGAACTCATCGACGACCACTGGGACGGGCAATCGAAGCGTGTCGCGATTTGCCGAGAGAACCTTTCTGAATACCGACCGGACCTGACTCTCGCCGAACTTTGCCGAGCCCTCAACGTTCCGCTTCAGCAGGCCGTTGAGCCGGTTGACAAAACGGGCCACGAGGTCTTTCTCGCCCAAGGATTCGAACGTGTCGGCGAGCGAATCGGCCTGCGCCAGAAGGATCAGGTGCTCCAGCCCGTCGCGACACAGTTTGCGGAAACCAGGCTCTTCGACGTAGTCATCGGCGATACGAGCCAGCGTTTCCCGGACCGCGTCGGGTGCGACGTCCGCCAAGTCGGTCTTCCACGTGCTCTTCCTGCCGTAGACGTAGCTGAGATGTGCTCGCTTGCGGCAGTAGGCCATCCCGTCCTTGTACTCTTGCTCGTCCGGGTAGATTCGGTTCAGGATGCCGTAGATGGCCAAGGCGTCGCGCCATTCTTCATCCGCCTTGTATTGTACGATTTCGAGCCTTGCGTTCTCAACGATGTCTGCCAGCCACGGCTCCTTGCGGAAGTCGTCCTCGCTGTCGGCGTTGGTCATGGCGGCCTGGGCGTAGAGCAAGGCCCTGCTCCACTTGTATTTTCCATCATCCTTTTCGAGGCCCTCGTCATCCTCCTCGGAAGCAGCGTCGTCCGCCGGCTCTGGTTTATCCGTCACCGCCGGCTTCGCATCCGTATCCGGTTCTTTCGCCAAGGCCTCACGCGCTTCGCCGGCAGCATCCCGGGCCTTCTTGACGTAATAGTCATACATTTGAGTCCGATAGGTTTCCCGGCTGGCCGCGAGCCGCTGAGTACCGTGCATCCAACTCAATGCCGATGCGACGCTCCCATCATTCGGTTCGATCTGCCGGACCTTTTCGAGGGTCTTGGTGGCGTTGGCGAAATCGCCGGCGAGTACCTGATCGGAACCCTTTCGCCACAATTCCCGCCCGGTGGCGGTGGCGAGGTGTGGCTCTTCGGGGGCCGCCATGATGCTGGTGGCTCCAAGCCAGAGCCAAGCGGCAGCGATTGTGTAGATCAGGCGTCGCAATTGGGCGGGCGATTTCATGTCTGCTCCCATCATTGTTAGAACCGGTCCTTTGCGGAGGCTTTCGGCCTCGGCAACGCGTGGCAATCGTCCGCCACTGCTGATCCGTGCCAGTCACCGGAGAGGCGTGGGGCGAACCGACCAAACGGGCACCAAGTGAAGGCTTCGCGATCCCCGCCGGGGTGGCGTCTGCCGGCCCGTGCAGATCCTCACAGCCGCGATATCCCCACTGCCAGCATTAAGAACATCGGTTTTCACGCGGTGGTCCTAACGGCTTCATCCTAATTATATGGTCCGATTCGTTCTGGGTTCAAGTTTTTCGGCCCAGGGCCGAGATTCTGCTAGTTCATCGGACGCCACGAAGGTTTTGCTTGATGGACAGGCATCAATCGCCGGCGACGAGGGAGGCATCGATAGGTGCGATCCGGGGCGGGTTGTGCCTAGCAGAGGGCTTCTTCGACGGTCCTGTGGATGGTGAAGAGTTGGGTCAGGCGCGTGATTTCCAGGAGGTGTCGGATGGACGGAGGCGGTGAAACCATGCGGATCTCACCATTGCGGCGACGGATGCGGAGGTAGCCGGCGACGATGTTTCCGAGCCCGGTCGATTCGATGAAGTCCAGTGCCGACAACTCGAGGACGAGCAGCCGCATCTCCTCGGAAGCCAATCCCTTGACGCACTCGCCCAATTTGCCGGCGACGTCCATCGTACAGGAGCCCTTGAGGCAAACGACGGCCACGTCACCTCGGCGATCGACCTTGATAGAGAAGGGTGAATCAGTCACCGGCGGATGGACCTGCATGATGGTTATTTCCTCAGCATGACCAATCGAACGGAATTCCCGGTCTGGCAGTATTCGACCTCGTCCAGATAGGACCGCATCAGCATGATACCCCTTCCATGAGGGCGGTCGATGTTTTCCGGCAGCGTCGGGTCCGGGACGATGTCGGGTTGAAACCCCTCGCCCTCATCTTTGATTTCGATTTCCACGCGCTCAGGCGTGATCGCATATCGAATGGTGATGTGTTTGCTTGGGTCGCATTTGTTGCCATGCCGAAAGGCATTGGTCATGGCCTCTTCAAGAGCGAGCTTGATGGCAAAGGTCGCATTTTCACAGTAGCCGCACGCCTCGATCTCCTCGAGGATCGTCTGCTCCGGCTTCTTTGCCCGTGCCAAATCGTTCGGAACGACGATCTCGTTCAACGCCCTTGACCTGCCTCTCGACTTAGCCCGGCCTGCCTTCCCTGCGCACGGGACGATGGCGCGTCCGTCGCGCCTGACACGAACATCCCGTTACGATGATCACGCCCGCACCGCCTCGATCGAGCGTGCTCTCTCTGCTCCATCATCATCATCATCATCAGAAACTTGCCATCGCCTCATCGGTGGACGAGTGAATGTCGAAGAGCTTATTCAGTCTCGTGATCTTAAACACTTCGAAAATCTGAGGATTGATGTCGCTTAATTTCAACTGGCCGTTGTTTTTCTCCACTTGCTTTTTGAGGGTGATGAGCATCGCCAGCGCCGCGCTGGAGAGGTGCTCGACCCGTTTGAACGAGAGCAGAAAGTGGCCGCCCGTCTTTGCCGCCACGAGGCGTTCGAGTTCTTCCTGAATCTCGAGGATGCAGAGTTCATCGAGAATCTTCCGGTCGGAAAACTCAACGATGGAAAGACCGTTGGACTTCTTGACTTTCAGGCGTGCCGCTTGCTGTGCCATTGCGTTGCTCCATGCGCCATCGTATCCAGACTCCAGTTTGCGACGACGATCAGAAGATTCTAGCCGTTTGGACGGCCCACGCCAAGATGGCCCTGCCCTGCCGCTTTCTTCGGGACACGAGGCGGCGTTGGGGCCGTTCACCGCAGATTCGAGCCTTATCGTTGGGGGCCGGTTTGACGCCGGCCTCGACCTGTCGCTAGGGTATCGACGCGAGAGGCGTTGAAGCAATCCACCATCCGTCGCACAAACCGATAAGGAAGGTCTTCCATGAAATCGACCATCTCCACGTACTTACAAAAGGCCGGCCTGCCGGTTTCAAGCATCGCGACGGCCCTGCTGATCATTTTGGGCATGGGGTGGCCCCAATCGGCCGCGGGTGCCCAGCCCTTAACCCCCAAGGACCTCACCGGGATTCAGTCGGTCGGGGCAGTCAGAATCTCGCCGGACGGGACTCACGTCGCTCTGACGAAGTTCGTTCCCCGCGACCCATACAAAGAGCGCGGCAAGCATGATGGCGAGTTCGAAGATGGCTCGTCGTTCTCGGAGTTGCACGTCATCCGCCTCAGCGACGGGCGGAACATGCCGTTTGTGACCGGTCGCAAGAGCGTCGGCAGCATCGAATGGACGCCGGATGGGGAAGGCATCTCGTTCCTGGCCAAACGCGATGACGACGAACACCGGTCGCTCTATGTTATCCCGCTTCATGGTGGCGAGGCCCGGCGCGTCCTGGCTCACGAAACAGACATCTCCGCCTACTCCTGGAACCCGGACGGCCGGCGCGTCGCCTTTCTCGCCCGCGACAAGGAGCCTAAAGAGGAAAAGAAGCTGAGCAAGAAGGGATTTGAGGCGGAGGTCTTTGAAGAGAACCTGCGGTTCACCCGGCTGTGGATCGGCGACGTTGAGGACGCTGGTGCAGAGCCGAGGATGCTGGACCTCGAGGGCGACGTTTCCGAGATGCACTGGAGCCCCGTCGGGGATCAGTTGGTCCTTGCCCTTGCGCCGACCCCGCTGATCGACGATCACTACATGAAGCGCAAGGTGCGCGTCGTTGACGCCGACTCGGGGAAGGTCGTCGCGCAGCTCGACAATCCGGGGAAGCTTGGGTCGATTGTCTGGAGTCCGGACGGCAAACACCTCGCGATCATCTGGGCCGAGGACATTCACGATCCATCCGAAGGCCGGTTGATTGTCGCGCCATCCGCCGGAGGTCCTCCGCGCGATCTATTGCCCGATTACAAGGGGCACGTTCGGGACGTCGCGTGGCGAGATAGCGGATGCGTCCTCTACGTCGGCGACGAGGGGTGCGAGACCGTCTTCGGACGGGTGAACATTGACGGCAGTGACAAGCACACGATTGTTCCCCCGGGCGGCCCGATCCTGACCAGCCTGAGCGTTTCTAAAGACGGCCAAAGCTGTGCATTTGTCGGCAACGCCGCCACCCATTCTCGCGAAGTGTTCGCCATGCAACACGGTGATGACGGCCCGCGACGTTTGACCGACAGCAACCCCTGGCTTGCCGATCGACGATTCGCCAAACAGGAAGTGATTCGCTACGCGGCCCGCGACGGGCTCGAGTTGGAGGGGGTTCTCATTCACCCGTTGGACGAGGAGCCGGGCGGGCGCTATCCGCTGATCGTCACCGTCCACGGCGGGCCGGAGTCGAATCAGCACAACGGCTGGCTGACCGGCTATTCGCAGCCTGGGCAGGTCGCGGCGGCGCGGGGGTTTGCCGTGTTCTATCCCAACTATCGCGGCAGCACCGGCCGGGGCGTGGCCTTCTCGAAGCTGGACCAGGCCGACTATGCCGGCGCGGAGTTCGACGACCTGGTCGACGGCGTGGAGCATCTGGTCAAGATGGGTTTGGTCGATCGGGACCGCGTCGGAGTGACCGGCGGCTCCTACGGCGGCTTTGCATCGGCCTGGTGCGCTACGGCCTTGACCGAGCACTTCGCCGCCAGCGTCATGTTCGTCGGCATCAGCGAGCATATTTCCAAGTTCGGCACGACCGACATCCCCAATGAAATGTACCTGGTTCACGCCCGACGCCTGCCGTGGGAAGGCCATTGGGACTGGTTCCGCGAGCGGAGCCCGGTCTATCACACGCTCACGGCCCGCACGCCGATCCTCATCCTCGGGGGCAAGGACGACACGCGCGTCTATCCTGGCCAGTCGATGCAACTCTATCGGTATCTCAAGACAATCGGCAAAGTGCCGGTGCGGCTGGTGCGCTATCCCGGCGAGGGCCACGGCAACCGCAAGGCCGCCGCCCGCCTGGACTACAACCTGCGCATGCTCCGGTGGATGGAGCACTACCTCCAGCCGGACCGGCGCAACGCCCCGCCGCCGCCTGACAAGATAGAGTACGACCTGCCGAAGAAGGACGAGAACAAAGACAAGGCCGACTCGGATGAGAAGACCGAAGAATGACGCGCTGGTCTTGATCGTCGTGCGGCAGGGATCGGGCTATTCAAACGTGATGCTGTTGGCGATTTGTTGGAACGTGTCTTTGTATCTTGGGAACGACTCGGGCGTGGCCGTGCAGGCGATAACGTAGACCCGCTTCTCGTGGCGCAGGTAGTAGCGAATGGTCTGCCAGGTTGCGCTGTTGAAGACGTGTGTAAATATGACCCATGGGCAGATCTGATCGTTGATCATGATCTGGCCGATCTCTTTTTCGACGGCGTCATTGGATATCTTGGGGAAGTTGGCGCGCGACAGGTCGAAGTAGTCATTGAGGCTGAGTTGCTGGGGCTGGTTGCCGACCATGACTTGGGGCAGGTCCTTGACCATGACGTAGACATTCTCGCTGAAGGCGTCCTGGGGGTGTTCCTGTGGGCTGGAGGCCTGGATGACGAAGAGGCCGTCCGGGTCGCTCGAGCGCACCCAGGTCGCCGGGAAGTCGATGGCGAAGCCGCTGTCCCTGTTGACGTATCGGAACACGTCCGACGGCTTGTCCGGCTTCATTGGTTCGTCGGAATCAGCGGCCTGTTGCGGCCCTTCCACAGTCGGCGGCTTCTTCGGGGTGGAGGTTCCACTTTTGTCGCAGGCGCCGATGAGCAGCATGGCGACGACCCAGCAGGGGATCGCGCAAACGCGGCGTCGCCGTCCCATTTCACGTGTTGATTTGGAGAAGGCAGGCACAAGGGCGTTTTGATTGATCATGGTTACTGTTCGATGATGCGTCCACATTTTGGGCAAGTCCTTTGTCTGGCGTAAGGAATGTTTCGACCACACCATGGGCACGGCTTTCTGAGCCGATTGTTCTGGCGATGCCATCTGATACAGAAAAAGCCTGCCACAACCTCAAAGATCAGCAGGCAGATCGTCAAGGCGCCGTAAGCGTTTCGCCAGATGAGCATGTGCTCTGTAACGATCTTATACGTCTGACTCCAGTAAGGCAGTCCACGCGTCGAGTCCCAGAGTCTATACTCCGCTAGTAGCGTGGCAAAACACGACCCAATTAACGCGGGGACGCCCAAGGCCATCAGGATGAGCATGGGAAAGATCGGCTTGATCCTTTTGCGGGCCATGTCGAGCCTCGATCGGCCGGGGCCGCAGTTTGCAGAGGCCGTGGATTCCACTGTGTGGACCGGATGGTAGACTATCCCCGCGTCGTCACAAACTCGCCTGCTCCGCCGCCGTCGTGCCAGCGGGTCATGATCATTTTTTGTTGGGTGTAAAACGCGATCCCTTCCTTCCCCTGAAGGTGCAGCACGCCGCCCTTGGTGACCTCCTTCACCCGGCCGCTGGAGTCCACGATCTTCTCGACCGTGCCGCCGATCTTCTCGCAGAACTCGCGTCGCTTGCGGGCCAGTTCCGCCTGCCAGGCTTCGTCGCTCATGCCGTCCGGCTTGGGCTTGGCGCTGGGGTCGGGCAGGAGCGTGGCGATCAGCGCCGCCCGGCAAGCCGCCAAAGGCCGCCGCGCCGGCCAGATGTGCAGCGTGGAGATATGCCCATGCCGCACGTTCTTCTCATGCACCGAATCCAGCGACGCCTGCTTAAGCGGAAACGCGTGCTCGATGAGTCGGGGGAAGTCGTTCATGGTTGATTCTTCTTGGTTCGGCTACGAACCCGCTTCGCCTTATCCACCATGCGGATCAAATGATTAGCCCAAGCCAGCATCTCAATAGCAACGTGTGCTTCGTCCAAGTACCTGTGTTCGTGGGCGCGCGGATTTCGAATGCCAACCATGCAACCCGCAAAAATGTCCATATAACCTTGCTGCTGGTTCTTCTCAGATTGCGTCTTGCACGCATTGAGGCGCAGCACAGGTCTATTTACCGAGAACGCATTTCGCATCAAGCCCGCCCCATCGTCGGCGACACCTGACTTTCGCTTCACAATGTTATTCACGCACTTGAAAGCTTCTTCGACGGCAAGCGCGTAGTAGCCATCGACAAATAATGACCGAGTCGTTTCGACAAGCGGTGGCTCAGTGATGACTTTGTCAAACAGGGCCTCATAGTCATCACTCGGCGGAGGCGATCGATGTCCACATCCAATGTGCTCGACAGCCGACTGAATGGCTGTCGCAACGTGTAAGACATCGGACGGTCTTAGGCGTTTCATCGATTCTTACTTCCCGTATAGGTGATTTGCCATGCTCGCAAAGACCTGATCGATCTGCTCCGCGCTTGCATCCGCAGCGATATGTATTTGAATATCGATGTGGACGCTCGGCAGATGTGCAACATCGGGGCCGCTCGTTACATCGGGCTGACTATGGGGCGCAGCCGCCCTTTTACTTACTTGATTCGATTGAATGGCCCGATCCTGCTTTGGCTTCGTCGCCTTCGATTTCGGCGCGGCCGAACGCCCTGACTCTAGTTTCTGATCTTGGATTGCTGGGTCAGCCTCGCAAAGTAACAGGTAAAACCCCGCCATCTGTTTGGCCGCTGCCTCGCCGGTTCCCACGTTGCGCATGAACCATTTCACGACCTTGTCTCTGTTCGGCTTCGGACCCGGTAGCGCATCGCGAAGTTCGGATGGATAGATTTCATCAACTAGAGTCTTGCATGCATCGGGATAGTGATCGTCACTCCGCCAGTCGTTTGCAAGATCTGTCGTCTTTCCGTTTTCATCGATAAGCCCGATCACCTTTAGCGGGGAGAGTAGATTCTTCGCTGCCCCAACTTCAACGTTGAGTACGGATTGGAGATAGTCTGCGGTCACCTGCTGCGGGGGAGACTGGACGAACTTGCGCCTTAAGTCCCACCAATTCTTCGCGGGGATTCTGGGATAAGTTTTGCGCCTCTGCTTTTCAGCCATTTTGTGTTCTCCAGTACCGCTCGTTAAGCGGCGTACATGTGTAGCCCTACGATCTAACAACGACACATGCGATTAGGCAAAATACACCTTTTGACACGAGCGAAGTAGTCGATTACTCTGCCGCTGTCACCACTTCCCTTGGACTAATCAGCACGCTCCCCTTGACCTTCGCGAGCAGCTTATTAAACGGATCCTGCACGCGGACGAGACGCGGCGTCGGCGTGCCGCAGTTGTAGATGACGTACAGCCAGTAGGCCTCGCCGAGATTGACGGCCCGTGCCCACTCGTTCCGGGAGACTTCGGAATCGGGTTTCGAGAGCGGGTTTTCTTCGGCAGTCGTCGTGGTGTCGTGACCGATCGTTGATAATTTGGGCTTCAAGTGGCGAGAAAGATTCTCATCTGGCTTGAGCCGCGTCATCGGCACGAGGTCGTCCCGTTCTGCGCTTCGGCTTCGGTAAGAATGGCTTGATCTTCGCCCACTGTGCATCCGTGATCTCGACTTTCAGTCTGGCCAAAGCGAATTCCTTTTCGCCAAAAGCCAGAGCAGACCCTGAGTTCATCCATGGCGCAAATCTACATGCAAGGGTATTTTGAAACCGGTTCTACCCTGGGACCGTGGATGCCCATACAACATTCAACCCCAATGGGGTTGTGGCGCGCTCGATGGTGAACGACGCAACCCTTTCAGGGTTGAATTGCTCGATTGACCCATTCTCCCAGGGTAGCCGCTGCGCGGCAACCCTGGGCTGGAGGGCGTAAGGCCGTTGGCGTAGGGATGTTGGTCCGTGGACCCACTCGCTGGCGCTCGGGGCTCTGATGGGGCGCGGCGCTGATCGCGGCGGAGTGGTTGTGCGGTGCGTCAGAGTTCGCGGCGGTGAGGGGTTGCGGCGCTGATCGTTCTCGGCGCGCCGCATGGCGAGCAGCGGCGTGGTTGGTGCTCGAACCCACTTGCTGGCGCTCGGGACTCTGATCATTGAACTTTGAATCGCGAGCTAAAGGCCGGCACATGGCCTCACCCCTGTAAAAGGGGGCTGTTGTGGCCTCCTAGGCTTTAGCTGGGCGTTCAATCATCAATAGTAACTCGTTTCGCGTCATGACGGAGATTCCTGATCCGGGAGGATTCTACCTTCACCCCCGCGTCGTCACAAACTCGCCTGCTCCGCCGCCGTCGTGCCAGCGGGTCATGATCATTTTTTGTTGGGTGTAAAACGCGATCCCTTCCTTCCCCTGAAGGTGCAGGTCGCCGAAGAAGCTGGCGTCGTGGCCGGTGAAAGGGAACATGGCCATCGGGGCCGGCACGCCGACGTTGATGCCGATCATGCCGGCGCCGGCGCGGTGCTTGAACTCGCGGGCGGCGCGGCCGCTTCGGGTGTAGATCACGGCGCCGTTGCCGAATGGGCTCTTGTGGGTCAGGGCGATGGCTTCGTCCAGCGTGCCGACGCGCGAGACGCTGAGGACCGGGCCGAATAGCTCGGCCTGAGCGACGTGCATCCCCGGATCAACGCGGTCGAATATCGTCGGGCCAAGGTAGAAGCCGTTGGGCGCTTCGGCAACCTTCACGCTGCGGCCGTCCCGTGCCAGCCTGGCCCCTTCTTTCACACCCTTGTCGATATTGGCCATCAGGCCGTCGAGGTGTTGGCGGGTGATGACCGGGCCCATGTCGGCGCCCGAGTCGCGGTCGGTGGGGCCGACCTTCATCTTCTCGGCGTCGGCGGTGAGCTTTTCCACGAGCGGGTCACCGGCCTCGCCGACGGCCACCGCCAGGCTGCCGGCCATACAGCGTTGACCGCTGCATCCGAAGGCGCTGCTCCTGAGTGCGGCGACGGTGCGATCCATGTCGGCGTCGGGCATGATGAGGATGTGGTTCTTGGCCCCGCCGTTGGCCTGAACGCGCTTGCCGTGCTTGATTCCCGTTTCGTAGATGGCGCGGGCGATCGGCGTGGAGCCGACGAAGCTGACCGCCTTGACGTGCGGATGGGTGAGCAAAGCATCGACGCAGGTCTTATCGCCGTGAACGACGTTGAACACGCCGGGCGGCAGGCCGGCCTCGTGGAGCAGTTCGGCTTGGCGCATGGCGCTGAGCGGCACTTTCTCGCTGGGCTTCAGAACAAACGTGTTTCCGCAGGTGATGGCGATGGGATACATCCACAGTGGGACCATGAACGGAAAGTTGAACGGCGTGATCCCGACGCAGACGCCGAGCGGGTGGTTGAAGGTTTCGCAGTCCACGTCCTGGGCGAGGTTGTGAACGCAATCACCCATCGTCAGGGTGGGGATGCCGCAGGCGAACTCGACCATCTCGATGCCGCGGCGGATCGAGCCGATCGATTCGGCGTGAGTCTTGCCATGTTCGCGCGAGAGCGTGCGGGCCAGATCGTCGGCGTGCTGCTCCAACAGTGAGACGAATCGGAACATGACCCGGGCCCGCTCGACGACGGGCGTGTCGCGCCAGGTGGGAAACGCGTCGTGTGCGGCCTGCACAACTTGATTCGTCACCTCGGCGGAGCAGAACGGCGTCTGGGCAATCTGCTCGCCGGTAGAGGGATTGAAGACGGGGCCGAAGTTGGTGGCGCGGGCGTCGGTGAATTCGCCGTTGGTGAAGAGTTTGACTGTTTCGATGGCGGTGGCAGTGGTGGTCATGATGATTCTCCTGGTCTGCACGCTTGTCGGTGTGCGCGGCCTATTCCAGCGGCTTGCGGCCGGGACAAGTCGTTTCGGTGAAGTTGTCTACGGGTAGTCAAGTTCGATCACCTCATGGTTGACGAGATACACGAGTGCCCGGATCACATCCGGCGCTCCGGACCGAATGACTTGCTCGAATACGGACTTATTCTGCAATGCCCGGGTGATCTTCGGCGACCGGCACCTGGCGAACAGCCCGGTCGTCAGCAAGGGTTGATCGCCGTCGAGTGCAATACCAAGCGCCCTCAGTTTCCGCTCCAGGATGCCTGCCGCGGCCAGCGTCTTGAGATTCGCGGTTTCAGATGAAGATAGGACGGTGTTCTTGATCTTAAGGGAGGCATCTTCGAGCTTTGCTCTCAGCTTTTCGAGGACGGCATCGTCAAAGTGCGGGTGAGTATAGTGGATGGTCTTCAAGTCACTTTCGATCTCTCTGTGGGAGAAAAGTTGGTTGATCTCCGCAAGACATGAATAGACGTGGTAGCCGTCCCGCCCTTTGAGAAACACCACGATGTTGTCGTCGGCATAGGGCCGCTGCTTGTCGGGTCGCGTGAGAATGACCTCGTTCTCCTCGGCGGATGCTGCTTCGGCGAGGGTCTGTTCGACCTTTCGGCGTTTGCTCTTGATCGACGATTTCACGGAGTAGGCCAGGCGCGAGCCGGCTTCGGTACCCAGGAATGCATCGATGCCATCTAACGCTACTTCTTTTCTCTCGTTCCTCAATTCGAGAATGAAACGGACGTTTTCCCTGGTGAGCGAAGGGCTCGCCGTGACAACGACGGCCTCCGTCACATTCCGATGAGCGGTTGAGGCGCAGCCCGAAGCGCATGACAGAACCGCAATCAACATGAGGCTTCCGACGGTCAGCGATCTTCGATGGACGTTCATCATACACTCCTGGATTCGTAGGCCGCAGGAGCGGTGATCCTGTTTCTCCTGTCCTGCCTGATCCGTGTCCCCCATGATATTGGAGGCACCGCCTCAGGTCCATATTGGCGGCGCAACTCGCGCGCGCGAAGCTGCCCTGGGTGAAGGACACACCGGGAGACGACATGGACCGTGTGGCACCGGCGATCAGCCGGTGAAGCATTCAGACTCATCGTCGGCGCCGCGCGGTGTACGAAATCTTGCGTCAGCAGGCCGAGTGCAAGGAAGCCGTGCTGGTCACGTGGGGCGCCTTGCTGGACGGCAGCAAGGTTCCGATCCACATCAGCCTCGGCAGGCCGCTCGATTCTTTGAACGCAAGACGTTTGCCCTTGACCTCCGATCCGGTTTCTCGTTAATATGAGGCTGCACGTTTTCGCGTGGGCCGAACGCTGCACATCTCTGCCACCCTCAACGTGCTCAACACAGCCAAGGAGACGAGCCATGCATCGTTATCGCACATTGGGTTTCGTTCTCGGTCTCGTTACGGCAAGCGCCGTCGCAGGCCCCCTGTGGGCGGACGCCGAGGAGGTTCGCGTGCCCGAAGGGCTGTCGGCCTCGGACTGCTCGAGCATTCGGGCGGCGTATGAGGCGAATCGTCATGCGGCGTTCGCCGTCGAGGATGGTTACGTCGCGCGCAATCCGGGTCAGCAGTGGCGGACGCGCTTCGATGGTCGCGGGTTCGTCACCACGCCGGATGGGGGCAACTGGTCGTGGGGGCTGGAACTGGTGAGCTACGGGCGCGAGGAACAGAGCCCCGACCGGTTTGATCAGAGCCCCGACCGTCAGGGAGGGGTCGGCTCACGAATGCAACCGCCCTCGTATTCGCACGGTGACCGCTCCCTCACGGTCGCGGCTCTGAATGGGGGCGCGGCAATCAGTGCATGCGGCCAACGGATCGAGTATGAATGGAATGACACGCTGACCGAGTGGTACGTCAACGACCCGCGCGGCCTGGAGCATGGCTACACGGTGCACCGGCGGCCGGATGCGGAAGGGGTGGTACGGGCGTCTCGCCCGTCCGCACCGCTGCAATTCACGCTGGCGGTGCGCGGCGACCTGCGGCTGCGGGTCAGCGGCGACGGGCGGAACGTGGCCTTCGTGAATGACGCCGGCGCAGCGGTGGTGAACTACAGCGGGCTGACGGTCTTCGACGCGACGGGGGCGGCGGTGCCGGCGTGGTTTGAATGCGAGGGCATGGACGGGCGAGACGCCCGTACCACCCAAGAGTTGGACGAGCGAGACGCCCGTACCACCCATCACTTTGGCGGGCGAGACGCCCCTGCCACGGGACATGTGGACGGGCGAGACGCCCGTACCACCCATCACTTTGGCGAGCGAGACGCAAGTACCACCCGATTGGCCGGGTCGCGCGAATATGTGCGAATCGTCGTTGACGATGTGGGGGCCATCTATCCCCTCACCATCGCCCCGATCGCCCAGCAGGCCTACCTCAAGGCCTCGAACACCGGGGCGGTCGACGAGTTCGGCTTCTCGGTGGCCGTCAGCGGCGACACGGTGGTGGTCGGGGCGTTGTTTGAGGACAGCAATGCCACGGGCGTGAACGGCAACGAGGCCGACAACGGCGCCGCGGATTCCGGCGCGGCGTACGTCTTCGGCCGTGTCGGCGGGGTCTGGAGACAACAGGCCTACCTCAAGGCCTCGAACACCGGGGCGGGCGACTTGTTCGGCCTCTCGGTGGCCGTCAGCGGCGACACGGTGGTGGTCGGGGCGCGCCTGGAGGACAGCAATGCCACGGGCGTGAACGGCAACCAGGCCGACAACATCCCCGGCGCTTCCGGCGCGGCCTACGTCTTCGTCCGCGACGCCGGCGGGGTCTGGAGCCAGCAGGCCTACCTCAAGGCCTCGAACACCGGGGCGAGCGACTTGTTCGGCCTCTCGGTGGCCGTCAGCGGCGACACGGTGGTGGTCGGGGCGGCTGGCGAGCGCAGTAGCGCCACGGGCGTGGATGGCAACCAGGCCGACAACAGCGCCTTCCATGCCGGCGCGGCCTACGTCTTCGTCCGCAGCGGCGGCGTCTGGAGCCAGCAGGCCTACCTCAAGGCCTCGAACACCGGGGCGAGCGACTTGTTCGGCCTCTCGGTGGCCGTCAGCGGCGACACGGTGGTGGTCGGGGCAACTTCCGAGGACAGCAATGCCACGGGGGTCAACGGCGACCAGGCCGACAACAGCACCGCGGATTCCGGCGCGGCGTACGTCTTCGTGATGAGTGTACCCTGCCCAACTCTCGGCGACATGAACTGCGACTGCGCGGTTGACCTGCCCGACGTGGATGCCTTCGTTCTGGCGCTGCTCGATCCGGCCGGTTATGCCGCCGCGCATCCGGCCTGTGACATCCTCCACGGCGACATGCAGCCGGACGGCAACGTTAACGGCGGCGACGTGCAGGGCTTCATAGACCAGTTGGTTCCGTGACGAAGCGACTGGACGCGGCAGGACTCATGCCTCTCGCTTGCGATCGCCGTAGATGTAGTGATCGTGCTGAGATGCGAGATCGGTGATCCCGGTCGACGCCGCTTCATCACCGAGCCCGTCTGCCGGATCATCACTGTTTTCGAGCGGCTCGACGCGAACGATCGTTCCATCGGGCAAGCTGTTCCCGTTCGCCAACTCGATCTTTCCGTTGCGTACGGTCCCTTGATAGACCATCACCGGACTCCGTTACAAGAACCGGCCAAGCCGTGGGCGCGGCATTCTCGCGCTTCCCATGACCGCCGCTTTACCACCAGACTATACCATCCTTCTCACTTGGAGGCTAGTGCTCCGTCACAGTTGATCTTTTGGGTGGTACGGGCGTCTCGCCCGTCCGGAACGGACAAGATGCCCGTACCACCCAACCCGAAGAATTGATTGTGACGAAGCACTAGTTCGTACGATCCCCCGATTGGAGCCTGGCGGGGCTCGCTCGGCCGCATGACTCCGGTTAGCATGTCCCGATTGGCGGACAATAGAATATGGAGGTGTGCTATGGCGCGAATCGTTCGTGGTGGTCTGATACAAGCGACACTCACGGAGCCGGGCACGGCGCCGATTGAGAAGATCAAAAAGTCGATGATCGACAAACACGTCGGCATGATCGAGCAGGCGGCCGGGAAGGGGGTGCAGGTTCTCTGCCTGCAGGAGCTTTTCTATGGGCCCTACTTTTGCTGCGATCAGGACACGAAGTGGTACAGCCTGGTCGAGAAGATTCCCGAAGGCCCGACGACCCGGCTCATGTGCGACCTGGCCAGGAAGCACAAGATGGTCATCGTCGTGCCGATGTACGAAGAGGAACTCGTCGGGGTGTACTACAACTCCGCCGCGGTGATTGACGCCGACGGCTCCTATCTGGGCACGTATCGCAAGAACCATATCCCGCACGTCGCGCCGGGCTTCTGGGAGAAGTTCTTCTTCCGCCCGGGCAACCTGGGCTATCCGGTGTTCGACACGGCCGTGGGAAAGATCGGCGTCTATATCTGCTATGACCGGCATTTTCCCGACGGGGCACGGTGCCTCGGTCTCAACGGCGCGGAGATCGTATTCAACCCGTCGGCGACGGTGGCGGGTCTGAGTGAATACCTGTGGAAGCTGGAACAGCCGGCCCACGCCGTGGCCAACCAGTACTTCATCGGGGCGATCAACCGGCCGGGCGTCGAGGAGCCGTGGCGGATCGGCGAGTTTTACGGCACGAGCTACTTCTGCGACCCGCGCGGCCAGATCATGACCGAGGGCAAGCGTGCGGAAGACGACATCGTCGTCGCCGACCTGGACCTGGACCTGATTCGCGAGGTGCGCAACACGTGGCAATTCTTCCGCGACCGCCGGCCGGAGACGTATGAGGAGATCGTGGCGTTGTAGGATGCCTCAGCCGCCGGCTCGGGCAGCGGAACACGTCGGCGTTGAAGTTACGGCGCGGGGGCCGTCGCGGCCGCGGCTCTGGTCGTCGCGGCGGTGATCGTTGGGAGCGAGCGGGCTCATCGGCGGGATGGTGGTGTCGCAGGAACCCGTGGCACAGGAAGCGTAAATCGCCAGTGCCATAGCGGCATCCGTGCCGGGCGCTGGCAGCACAGCTAGGATGTTCAATACATGAGCGTTGATGAGTTGTCGGACAAATGTCGGAAGCAAGCGATTGACGTCTTCAACTACCTTGCTGAGCTTGCGCGACTGCGAGCCAAGTTGATCAGAGACGTCGACTTGTACGATCGCGTGTACTGGTTCGATTCTCTGCCGCACGAGACGGGCTGCCACACCCTGGCGTGGGGGCAGGGCGATGAGCAGGTTGACGATGTATGGCTCGAGATTCGAAGCCGCCTGGAGCCGCGCTGCCCCGAATGTCCCAAGGCGTGTGCAGACTGGGTTGAGCCGAAGCTTCTGCTTGACAGTAGCGGCGAACCCGACCTCCGCCTGCGGATACTACGTGAGCACCCGCCCGCATCCGAGACGGACGATGTCCAACAGGCGTTCAGCACCGAACCGGAATACGACCACTTGGAGGACCATCCGGAGATCCGGGATGCGTGGAACGGATACGTGGAGAGGCGCTGGCACCCTTGGGCTGAAGAGCACCGCAAGTGGGAAGTCGTCCAAAAGAACTACGCCGAACTGTTCACCATTCACCAAGGTCTTCAGCGCGTGGGTGAGCAGTACGAGCTTGTGCTTGGCCTTGGCTTGCTAAGCTGGAAAACGGGAAGCGATGCACCTGTCCGAAGACACGTACTGACAGCTCAGGCCGCGCTTGAGTTCGATGCAGCGCAAGGCGTCTTCCGCGTTACAGCCGGTGCCGAAGGCGCTCAACTTCGGCTGGAGCTGGACATGCTCCAGCCGGGGGAACGGCCCTCGGGTGAGCAACAGCGCAGCATCGAGGAAGCGCTGAAGCCGGCTGCCGAAACTCCGTGGGATCGAGCTACAATTGAGTCGGCGCTACGCGCTTGGGTGCGATCACTGGACCCTCGAGGCGAATACGATCCTACGCTGAGTCGGCAACAGGATGTCGCCAAAGCGCCGCGGATTCATCTCGCGCCTGCGTTGATTCTCCGAAGGCGCACGGCTCAGACGTTTCTCGCGGCCATCGAGCGGATGATCAGATCACTACAGGATGGCGGTCCGATTCCTCCCGAAATCGTTCGGCTCGTCACCGACCCGGATGAGTTCGATCAACACGGTGGACGTGACGAGTGTGAGGGCGATCATCGCAGCGGCCAATTCCCAGCCGTGACTTACTTTCCACTCCCGACGAACGATGAGCAGCAACAGATTCTTCACACACTTCAGCGCCAACGCGGGTTGCTAGTACAAGGGCCACCGGGGACAGGCAAGTCTCATACGATCGCCAACCTGATTTGTCATCTACTCGCCACGGGCAAGCGCGTGCTCGTCACTGCCCAAACCCCGCGAGCGCTCCGCGTCCTGCAAGGCAAACTCCCCGAAGATATTCGGCCGCTTTCTGTCAGCGTGCTCGGGAATGATCGTGCGGCCTTATTGAACCTCGAGCAGAGCGTCAACGCCATCAGTGGACGATATGCGCGTTGGGACGCGCAGCGTAATCGGTCAGAGGTTGCACAGCTTGAGCAGCGCCTCCATGATGCACGGACACGGGAGGCGAAGCTTGAGGCGGACCTTCGGGCCGTACGAGAAAAGGAGACGCGAAGGCACGAAGTCGCCGCGGGAGCCTACAAGGGAACGGCTCAGCAGATTGCCCACCGATTGGCTCAGGAACGCACCCGGTTCGACTGGTTCACCGACACAATTCCCCACGAAACAGAACTCCCTTTCAGTCCCGCGATTCTCTCGTTGTTGCAAGACGCATTCCGAAAGATCGACGCCAACCGTGCGGCGGAGCTGCGCCAGCGGCGACCCGAGCATGATGAGCTGCCGCATCCCGATACGCTTCGCGATTTGGTGAATCGTGAGACGACGACGCTCAAAGAAACCGAAGCACACCAATTGGCAATGACGCGAAGCCACTTTGGCGCTCTGAATAATGGCGACCCGTCCAAGGTCGATTCACTTGCCGACGCGGTCAGGGAACTCAGAGTCGCGTCGCAGAACATCGAACGGCGCCCGCTCTCGTGGATTCAGGACGCCGTTTACGGAATTCTTACGGATCAGGACTCCCCATGGAAGGCGCTTCGTGACGTCACGGCCAAGAGTTTGGAGGGGCTCCGAGATCGAGCCGCTGTGGCGGATCAGCACTCGGTGATCAAGCCCGAAACCGTCCCCGATGATCAACTACTGGCTGATGCGGCAGATTTGAAGGGCCACTTCGATAGTGGAAAAGGGCGTGGCTTCTGGTACTTCAGACCGAAAGTCGTGAAGCGGACGCAGTATTTGAGGAGCCTCCGAATCAATGGGCGTCCCTGTGACAGCGTTAATACTCTCCGGTCGCTTATCGACCTACTGGAAGTCCAGAAAACAGTAGAAACGCTCTGGAACACCTGGACGGGAAAAGCCAACCGGATTGACGGCGTCTTGACAGTGCAAGTGGGTGAAATTGAGGAGCATATGGAAGCCCTCGACGCTGTGCTGGCGATCGAGGACAAACTCCTGCAGGCCAAGGCAGCCTGCCATGACATCGCCGGGCTTGGCGAGCCGCCGTGGCACGACGCCGATGCTCTCGAAGAGTTGCTGCGCACGCATAGCGCCATCAAAGCCCAACGTACGCTGGACGACATCCGCACGCAACTAGCCGAGATCGAAAAAACCATTGCCGACCTCGCCGACTGCACGGATGCGCACCCCGTTTGCGCCGAGCTTATGGGTGCGGTGGGCTCACGTGATCTGCCCGCGTATGCCGGGGCGTACGAGACACTGAAACAACTGATCACGGATGCGCGCGCATTTCAGCAGCAGAAGCAGCGATACCGGGAACTCAAAGACGTTGCACCGGAATTGGCCCGCGCTTTGGCGAGTGCCCCGGACGACGGTGTTTGGGATGAGCGAATTGCGCAGATGGCCGATGCTTGGAACTGGGCGCAGGCACACTCGTGGCTTGAGGACTACCTCGCACCGGATCGCGAGCAAGACCTCGAAACGAGCATAAAGGAGGCCGCAGAAGAGATTGGGACCATCACGGCAGAGCTTGCCGCTGCGCTTGCCTGGCAACACTTCTTTGAGCGAATGAAGGAAGGCGAGCGGCAGCACTTGATGGCATGGCAGCAGGCGATCAAAAAGATCGGCAAAGGAACTGGCAAGTACGCCGCCAAGCATCGGCGCGATGCGCAAGAACATCTCGACAAGTGCCGAAACGCGATTCCCGGCTGGATCATGCCCCTCTTTCGTGTTTTGGAGACCGTCAGCCCCGAGCCGGAAATGTTCGACGTGGTGATCGTCGACGAAGCATCGCAATGCGGGCCTGATGCGCTGTTTCTGCTCTATTTGGCAAAACAGATCATCGTTGTCGGTGATGATCAGCAGATCAGCCCCGAGGCGGTCGGCGTCAATCAAGGCGACGTCGACCAGCTTATTCGTCAGCATCTTGGAGGAATCGAGCACGCTGACTCGTTCGGCGTGACGAGCAGCCTTTTTGACCACGGCGTGATCCGATACGGTGGGCGGATCGTGCTGCGAGAGCACTTTCGCTGCATGCCGGAAATCATCCGGTTCAGCAACGACCTCTGCTACACTGCGGCACCACTTATCCCCCTTCGTCAATACCCCCCGTTGAGACTTCGCCCGGTCGTGACATATTACGTCCAAAAGGGCTACCGGGAGGGCGGCCCGTCTCGCGCAATCAACCGCCCCGAAGCGGAGGCAGTCGCCCGCTCTATCGTTGCGTGCTGCCGTGATGCTCAATATGCGGACAAAACGATGGGAGTCATTTCGTTGCAAGGCGATGCGCAGGCGCGACTCATAGAAACAATGCTTTTGAATCAGCTCGAAGCGAAAGAGCTTGAGGAACGTCGCATCATCTGTGGTGACGCTTACAGCTTTCAAGGGGACGAGCGCGACGTGATGTTTCTTAGTATGGTGGCAGCGCCGAACACTCGCATAGGGGCCTTGACCAAGGAAGCCGACAAGAGGCGTTTCAACGTGGCCGCGAGTCGGGCTCGGGACCAGATGTGGCTCATTCACTCTGCCGCACTGGAAGACCTTTCGCAGGCGTGCCTCCGACATACTCTACTTCGCTATTGCCAGAACCCGACGACACAGCGAATGACGCGCGAGGGACTGAACATTGATGAACTTCAATTGGCCGCTCGGGACAACACGAAGCGACACAAGGCAAAGCCGCCACGACCCTTCGAAAGTTGGTTCGAACTGGACGTGTTCCTTCAGATCATCAGCAGAGGCTATCGCGTAATCCCGCAGGAGCGTGTTGCGGAGTACAGGATTGACTTGGTGATAGAAGGGACTGCGTCGAAATTGGCGGTCGAATGCGACGGGGACGAGTTTCATGGTACAGAACGGTATCAGGAAGACCGTGTTCGCCAGCGCAAACTGGAGCGATGTGGATGGCATTTCTGGCGAGTGCGGGGCAGCGAATACTACCGCGATCCCGAAGTAGCAATGGCGCCTTTATGGGATATCCTGCGCGCCTACCACATTGAGATTGCGTCGGATCAATTCGATGAGGCCCGCTACGTCGATGGTCATGTCCCGACAGTAGAGTGGGACGCGCCGCTGTGCGGACCAACCGAATGCGAGGATTGACAAATGGCGTCTCGTGCGTGGCCGAGATCCGGCGGGCCGGGTGGCCCGGGTCGTACTCGACCTGGGGGCACGATTTCGGTTCCGAGTGAATCATGTGACGACCAACCCTGCCTCAAATCCAGTGAACGCCCTGCCGAACCGAAATCCACATCCCGGTCCAAATCGTCTCGCGATTCCTTTCCCATCGAGTCCTGTAGGGTGGGTCATTGACCCACCTGTTCGCTTGGAGGCACCGGCGTGTGCAAGGTGGGTTGATAACCCACCCTACGGCACTCTTCGCTGAAGGACGATGCAAAGTGGACAAAAGCCCAAGAATGCCAATTGTTATCGTGTTGCTAATAACCTTGATCCTTCTGGCGGCATTCATGGGCGGATTCTATATCATTGTGAGATCGGTCGGGATTGAAGGATCACTCATTTGGTCAACCCTCGTGGCGGCAATTGGGTGGATCGTAAGTGAGCATATTTCCCGGCGAAGGGAACACCAGAAACTGCTGGCAGAACAAAAGCGTGAAATGTATTTCAACTTTTTGGATTTCATACTCTTCTTCATTGATGCCCAGAGGAACGGGCGGGACGATGGAGAGAGCAAAAGCAAAGGGAGTGGGAAAGAAAGAACCAAGGATAAACCAGAGGATAAAGTGGTTAATGACATGAGACGTTGGAGCCTAAAACTAACGCTTGTGGGCTCCGATGGTGTCGTTAAGGCTTGGAACGCCATGCGGGCAGAGGGTGAGGAAGGAGACACTTCACGCTTGCTCCAGCGGGTTGCGGGGCTGTTGACCGAAATGCGGAAAGATTGTGGGCATCACGGGACATCGCTATCCGAAATGGAGCTGTTGTCGGTGATGATCAAAGCAGAGGATCTGCAAAAATTAGACGTCATGCTGCGAGAATGAAATGCCGGGTGGCCCGGGTCGTGCTCGACCTGGGGGCACGATTTCGGTTTCGAGTGAATCTTGCGGTTTTCCACCCCGTCTCAAACTCGCCGTGTGGCACACTCTTCAATGCCATCGCCACCAGCTCGCGGCGATTAGAGCGGTTCCCGGATGATTAGACGATGCTCGGCAGGCCATGCGTCGCACGCCGCTTCCTTACGGGCGCGGCTCTGATCGTCCGCTGACGCGGGAACCGCTCTAAATCCCTCTCCGAGGTCAAAGATCCCCTGATCGCTGCCGGACGGGACGACGATCACCCGATCGGATCGCCACGTGTTCCCCTGAAAAACATAACATTGGCACGACCGTGACCGTCTGATGACGTCTTGGCTACCATTCGAACGAATAGAGCAGCTTCGCGCCGAAATTCGGTGTCGACTCATGGCCATCAAGACCGATGTCTATTGCGAACTTCAGATGCTGGCCGTCGGCGATCTCGCGTGCTCCGCCCAGTTCAAGGATATGCTGGTTCGAATCCCCTTCTTCCTCACTGCTGCGATGTAAGTAATTCAGGGCGCCGATCGTCTTGTCGTCAATCTGGTAATCAAAGCCCGGTCCCAGACCCCACTGAAAGTCGCGCCGATCCTCGTCTTCATCCCCCCGGCCCCCGTTGGCTGACTCGATGAATCCCTCGAGATGAGCACGAAACTTCGGCGCCAGCGTCTTTGTGAGGTTGACGTGCAATTCGCCATCCACACCCGATGAGCCCTCACCGGTGGGAATCCGCATTTCAGCCCAGGCAGCTAATGCCGGCATCGCGTCCGACTCATGCAGGAACTGATAGAACAACTGCAACGAGAGGTCACCGTTGCCCTGGTCGCCACCATCACCGAGGTTCAGGGGCAATACCTCCAACTCGACGAACAGGTCGTCGGTGATCCCGTACTTGATATTCGGCGAGAGTGAAAAATCATCATCGCCACCGCCTGAATCGGTGGTCCACTCCGCCCCAAGTTCAATTTCCCACTCGCCCTGGGAGACGTTGACATTCGCCTCACGGATATTGAAGAAATCACTGATCTCAAGGTAGTCGTGCTTGTGAGTCACCTCGGTCTCCGTGCGCGTGGTCTCGGACTCCAAACTCATTTGGTTGTCCTGCATGTCCTCCCCGCTTCCAGCCTGTGCCAGTAGCAGACCACGATCGCGAACGCCCCGGCGCGACGACTCTTGCACCGAAGTCGCGTAAGAGCCCTGCCGGTCCGGCGAGCCCGAATCGCGCGATTGAGCCTCACTCAGGTTCTGCGTCAAGGCCGCCAAGGCAATTGCCGCGATCGCAAGCGTTAACGGATGGTGGTTCTTCATTGTCCGATTACCTCCATGTCGAGATCACTGTCGACTCGACGTGGGTTTCAGATTCGCCTGTGATCCCACGCGCCTGAGCGCACATCCTCCTCGACTGGGATGCCGCCGGCAGATCAACTCACAACTTACGGGCTCCTATCGTCCGCCACAATCGTCCAAAATGAACATGGATGGATTGTAATGTTGGGCAAAACCCCCTGTACAGCGAATACTCCGAGCCATCCCCAAGAGGGTCCGTGACACTTTCGGCGGCCCCGAATGGGGCCGAGGACTGTTTCCACGGGTGAAGCGAGGGCCGGCAGGCCCGAGCGGAACCCGTGGGCGCCAATCCCCAAGGAACTGCCGGCCCCGTCAGGGGCCGAGGAATGCTCCACCGCTGGAGCGCGTGTGCAGCAATTGAACTGCCTCCGCCCCATCCGGGGCGGGAGTGCATTCTCACAAAATGACCACGGGTTCCGTCCCGGCAGGCCGGGACTCCACCCGTGGCTACATTCCTGCGCCCCTTCGGGGCGAACACGCGCGGCCGAGTGCCCGCAACCCTTCGGTGCGGAGACTTTGCCGCCGAAAGTGTCACGGACCCGTTGGGCAGACGAAAGGCCCCATATCCTTGACTTTGGGCCTTTCTTCGAGGACAATGCTCTCTGAGGTGTTTTTCGGAGTGGGTTCTCAACGAATCCAACAACAACCTGCCTGAGCCGTTTGCCGTCGGGCTCGCGGTTTCGTGCGCGGCGAGAGGTCGTGCGGTGAAAGACGCCGACCATCAACCCACCGCAATCCGTGTGGCACGTTGTGGTTCCTCGCAGCCAATGAAGGAGACGTCGTATGAATCGTTGTTGCCGTTTCGCCACACTGCTTACCTGCCTGATTTCCGCGGCCGGGATAGCCGATGCCCAACAATTCCATCCGGCCGCTCTTGAAGACACTCTGATCCAATCGGCGAAGAATCGGTATGGGTTTTTCGAGCCCGGACTGACGCGCGAGTCCATCCTGCATGCCGATGGTTCGCAAATCGAAGTCGAGACCGAGATCCTCTGGCGACCGATGTGCGGAAGCAGCCTGGAGGGCGTCACCCCTGAGCAGTTCCGGCAGGTGATAGAATCACAGCGCCTCGCGCTGCAGGACGCCCCGGTTGATTCGGAACAGCAAGGCGCCCAGCGTGGCAGCGGGTTGGACGTCGTCTTCACCAACCTCAGCGGTTTCGACGCGACCTCGCTGGCGGCGCTGGCGGAGGCCGAAGCCGTCATTGAAAGCACCTTCAGCGACAACATCACGTTCTCGGTCAGCATCAGCTTCGCCAATCTGGGGAATTGTGGTGTCATCGGGGCAACCGGGAGCGCATATGTCAACACGACCTGGCCGACCGCCCGCGACGGCCTGATCAACGGCATGGATGCCAATGACACGATCCAGGCGGATATCCCGTCCGGCTCGACCATCCCGGTGCGATACGACGGCAACACCTCGACGGTCACCAATGAGAACCGCGTCTTTGTCACCGTGGCCAATTTTCGAGCGACGGTCGGCACTGTTGCGGGCCTCGCGGCATCGATGCAGTTCAACACCAGTTGTCCCTTCGATTTCGACCCGAGCAACGGTGTCTCCGGACTGGACTTCCAATCAGTCGTGATCCACGAAGTCGGCCATGCCATGGGCTTCACCAGCGGAGCAGACTTCCGCACCAACGACATTGAGATGTTGGACGTCTATCGGTTCCAGCTCTCCGACGGCGCGGGTGACTTCAATCCCGATACCCTTGCCGAGTTCTCAACCACCGCGCGAATGGTCGATATCAACGCCCCAGGCACGGTCGACGACGTCATCTCCGATCTGATCAGCGTGGAACATCGCATGGCCGACGGGAACCCATGGCAGGCGTCGCATTTCCGGGAGCAGGCCGCAAACATCGGCATCATGGATCCGGCCCTGAGTTCGGGGCAAACTTTCTGGCCCAATTTCTACAAGACTCCCGACTCCAACATGTTTGACGCGATCGGCTGGGACTTCCCCGCCGTGCCCGCCGACGTCACGCCGCCGACGCCTGATCCCATGGAGTGGGAGCCCGGCGGTGAACCCGCCCCCGCCAGTACCACCTCCATCGCGATGCAGGCGGCATTGGCCACCGACGCCGAGAACGGCGTTGAGTACCGCTTTGCCAGGACCAGCGGGCCCGGCTCCGTCATGGCCTCTGCCTGGCAGGCTTCGCAGTTCTTCACCGACACGGGTCTGATTGCGAACACGGAATACTCCTACAGCAACCAGGCACGGGACACCGCATCGACACCAAATGAGACCGGCGTCGCGCCCACACTGTTCACGGCCACGCTGATCGAGACCCCGACGACCGTCAGCTTCGGAACCGTCACCGAAAACTCGATCGAGGTCACCGCCGACGGGTCATTCTCCAACCTGCTCACGGGAAGCTCCGGACTGTTCTTCGAGATGACGCCGGCCGCCGGCTCCGGTGCAAACGTCTGGGTGCAGTCACAGATGATCACCGTCACCGGGCTGTCGCCCTCCACGATGTACACCTTTAGCGTGAAGGCCCGAAACCAGAACGCCGTCGAAACTGCGCTCGGAACCCCCGACAGCACAACCACGAGCGCTGTTCCGGGCTGTGCTCTACCTGGCGACGTGAGTGACGACGGGATCCTCAACGGGGTGGACATTGCCGCCTACCTGCGCGTGAAGCTCGGCGCGCCTGATCCGGGTGACAATCCCGATTGCGCCGACTTCGGCAATGGCGGAAACCTGGCCCTCGATACGGAGGACTTCGTCGCCGCCCTGCTGGCCCCCTGACGGTGAATGCGGACCTGACGTACCATGACGCCATGAGCGTGTTGGTGCGAGAAAAGAACGTGCCACGCATCGCACACGACCCTCCGCCGCACTTGGGTGGGGGGTCGTTCTCCGTTAGCCCGCGTCTGTGAGAGTTACACCGATCTCCGACTGCGCGGCGGCCGACGCCCTGCTTTGATGTCTTCATCAAACTGCCGCTTCGTCCGGAGGATGTGGTGATAGTGTTGGGCGAATCGGTGGGCCTCGTCTCGCACCTGCTGAACCAGTCGGAGAGCCGGATCGTTTCTGGGCAGCTTGATCGGGCGCTTCCTGGCCTGGGTGTATATCTCCTCTTCGCGCTTGGCCAGCGAGATGACCATGGGCGGCTTGACGAACATCTCGGAACAAGCCTCGATGGCCGCGTGTAGCTGGCCCAACCCGCCGTCGATGAGAATCACGTCGGGAAACAGCTCTTCACCCTCGGCGGCTCTGGAATAGCGGCGTTGAACGACCTCGCGAATCATCGCATAGTCGTCCTGCCCTGCGACCGTCTTGATCCGAAACCGCCGGTAGCCACCCTTGAACGGCTTGCCGTCAATGAAGCAGACCAACGATCCGACCGACTCGTCCCCTTGCAGGTTGGCAATGTCGATGCCCTCAATGATGCGAGGGGCCTGCTCCATCTCCAGGACTTCCGCGATGCGCTCAAGGCCCCGAGTCGGGTCGACGTAGAACACCTCGGGTTGGAGGTCCACGTCCACGTTGCCCGAGAGCTTTAGCTTCTGTATGGCCTTGATCCGATCCCTAATCTGCGCCGCGGCTTCAAAGTTCAATTCACCGGCGGCCGCCTTCATTTCGTCCTCCATCTCCCGGAGAACCACACTGCGCTTGGAGACCATGAACCGCTTGAGCCGATGGATGTCGCGGCGATAATCCTCCTTGCTGACTCGGTCCGCGCAGGGAGCGGTGCACTGCTTGATCGCGTACAACAGGCAAGGCCTGAAGAAACGCCGCTTAGGATCATCCGAGCGGATGTCCAGTTCACACGTGCGAAACTTGAAGACCTTCTGCAAAGCATTGACCGCATCGCGGAGATCACCGGCCGATGTGAAGGGGCCGTAGAGCTTGCTGCCCTTGGGATGCGGCTTCCGCGTCACGAACACGCCGGGAAAGTCGTCCCCGGTGGTGATCTCCAGGTAGGGAAAGGTCTTGTCGTCCTTGAGTAGCTCATTGTACGGCGGCTGAATGTCCTTGATCAGGCGGTTTTCCTGAAGCAGCGCGTCGACCTCGGTATCACACTCCAGGAACTCGACGTCGATCACCTTGCCGGCCATCGCGGCGATCTCGGGACCGCGCGTTGTGAGCAGGTCGGCCGACTGCTGGAAATATGAGGAGACCCGGGCCCGGAGGTCCTTGGCCTTGCCGACGTACATGACGCGCTGCCTGGCGTCTTTCATGAGATAGACGCCGGGCGTCTTGGGAAATCGCGAAATCCGATCACGGAGCCGTGCGATTCTCGCGGCATCATCGTCGAGTGCGGGCATGCGGGTATTGTATCCCACCCAGGGCGTGAGAGCATCGACGCCCCATCGCCGGCGCTTCACCGCGACCCAACGGGGAGCGTTCAGCGCAGCCGGGAATCCGCCTCCCCTTAAAAGCCACTGTTGCAGGGGGCAATTCCACAGGTGATGCCTTCGCCGTAGAACGCGCCGGAGAAGTTGGCGCAGTCCGACGCGGTCACGGTGAGGCAGTCGCCGGTGGGAATGCAACAGGCGCCGACCGGCTGAGTGAACTGATTCTGTGAGGACGGTACGCCAGACACGGTGAAGCTGCCGACCAGGGCGCTCCGCAGCAGGCCGGCAGCCGATGTCCCGCAGCCGATCGGGCCGGCCAGGCACAACACCACAATGGCCACTGCTCGCACAACGCGCAACATGATTGCAAACCCCCGTCTCGGAAGTCAGCCACATCAAAAGGAATGGATCGTTGGGCGTCAGGCATTCATGTCGCCGCGGCTTCCGTGCGAACGACAATGGCAGAAACACCCCCCACAGATGGCCGCCTCCGTCAACAATTATACCATTCAGTACCGGGCCGACGGAGAATTGGGGTGGCTTGTTATGGGGCGGTGGCCGGGCAAAATCGATTCATCCGGGCCGCTATGCGGGGAGCCGGCGCGGATCAGCCGTTGAACTGGGCCCGAATTATTTCGCTGGCCCGATTGCTCGGCAGGTTGAGAGCACCCAGCGCCTGGGACGCAGCCGCGCGGAGGATGAGGTCGCTTTCGCCCAAGGTGAACGCGATGAGCCGGGCAACGAGTTCGCTGTCGCCCAGTAGATTCCCGTTTCTGCGTGCGGATTCCGCCAGGTCGTTGAACGCTGCGATGCGCTCTGGCTGACCGTGATCGGCGTCAAGAGCAATCTGCGCGATGGCTGCCTGAGCCGTCGGATCGGCCGCAAGCGATAGGGTCTTGGCACAACTGGTCCGAAGCATCTCGGAGCTACTCTGCAACCCCGTGATCAGGGATGGCACGGCGCCGGAGAAGTCGAAGACCTTGGAACCGGTCTCGGCGATTCCGCGCAGGACATGCGAGGCTTCCAGGGCCAACTGAAGCGAAAGAATCGTATCCAACGGGCTCATGCCCAGCGCTTGGGACGCCCGCGCCACCTTCGCGGCGACTTGCTCGGCAATCCGGGCGGGGTCGCCAAGATCGATGACGCCGGCAAGCAGAACTTCCACGCCGACTGCATCACGCGCAAGGCGGCTGGCTCGCACGACCTGGTCTTCCTTTGCGAGGATGACGATCGGTGTCGCGGCCGTCTCAAAATTGTCTCGGAGTTGAGTGACGGCGTCGGTGATGCCGGGCTGTTGAACGTCGCTGGCGAGCAGAACAACGTCAAAGGCCGAGAGGTTTGCCTCTTTGCCGCGCTGGAGGGCCTCGAAGAGGTTCGCGCCGATGGCACATACGTAGCCTGAAGAACGCAACTGGGCCTGAAACTTGTTGGCCGACTCGCTGTCGGGATCGACGATCAGGGCTGCCTGCCGATCGGATTGGAGCAATGCCTCGGCCAGAACGGGAATCACGTTTTGTGCGTCCGCGAAGCTGGTCTTCGGTAGCGCGCGGCCCAGGGCCAACGCTGCTTTAACGCGGACCTGGCGATTCGGAAAGGCGAGAGTCTGGACCAGCGCCTGTTTGAAGTCCTCGGAACCGACCAGGCTGGGTTCACCGGCGGTTGCACCCAGGGCGGCGATGGCGCCGAGGGCGACGCCGGGATCACGATCACGAAAGGCTCGGGCCAGGACCATGTGGTTGTACTTGGGGCCGGCGGCACGGGCGAAGTAGATCGCTCGCGGGTACTGCTCGGGTCGCGTGGAGTCTTTGGCGGCTAAGGGATCGGCCTGGTCGCTCTCTACGTCGAGGCCAAGCTTGGCCTCACGCCGGAAGTTGGCCGCGATCCACAGGGCGGTCGCTTCCTGACGATCCGAATTGGCGAAAAGGGCCGCCTCACAACTACGCATCGCCATGACATCGTTGAAGATGACCTGCGGCACGGGAACGAAGCGTAGCTCCTCACCCCGGAGATACCAGACATTGGCGAGGTCGCTGCGTGGATCGGCGCGGAGGGAATCGACATTGTTGTAATAGCCATCGGCGAGGCGGTAGAACGCCTGAGAAACGTCCTCGTGGTTGGAGGCGCCCAAGGCGCCGAGCGCACGGGCGGCCGCCGTTCGGACCTCGGCGGATTGCGCCGTGTCCTCAGCCAACCGCGCCAAATAGGGAACAGCTTGTTTGTAGCCTATCTCCTCCAGCGACTTCATGACGATCAGCTTCGTCACCTCGTCGCCCATGTCGAGGGCCATGCAGAGCGGATTGAGGGCTGCCCGGCCGATCTTGGAAATGACCTGAATGATGGCCGGATGCAACTCGTTCCGGCTGGAATCCTGAAGAGCCTGGATGAGATGCGGAATCGCGTATTCGCCCGAGTCCTTGAGGCGGTTGGTCGCGTTGTACACCATGCGCGGCGAGCCGCCGAGCTTATGGATGTTGGCGACGATTTCATAGGCATCCGTGCGCAGCGACGCCTCGCCCCGATTGAGGAGCTTGAGGAATTGCTGAGCCGATGGACCGACCTCGGTGTTGTTGATCAGCTTGATGAGGATGCTGTGTCGATTGGGATTCTGCCGGGCGAGTTCGAGCAAGGCCACGGGGTCGGGGTTGGACTCGTCCAGCGCTTGGAAACTGGCGTCGGCAAACTTGAACCGGCCGATGGCCGCGAAGTGCCAGCCGTCCTCCGCGAGACTCCGTTGGCGCCGACCGTTGCGAATCTTCTCAACGAAGGGCTTGACCGATGCGGGTGCATCGGGCTTCTCGGCCCATTGTTCGAGTCGAAGCGTGCCGGTGCGATCACCCATCAGGGCGAGCCGCAGATCGGAAAGGTCTTGTTCGGCCATTTCAGTCAGGAGCCGGCCCGCCTGAGTCAAGTCTTCTCCTTCAAGCGCTTTGATGGCCGCGCTCCAGGCCTTCCATGCCTGGACGTTCTGTCCCACCATGTCGTCCGAGTGTTCCTGGGCAATCAGCGGTGATGCGAACACTGACAAAGACGCCAGGCAGTACGCGACGACGTGGCAAGTGCGGATCGAGGTTTTAGCGACCATCAGAGTCCTCCCGAAGCCATCTCCGAACGGGTCGTGGGTAGACCGCCGAAGTCTCTTCCCGGCAAGTTGCGTTTTTGGAACCCCAAGCGTCCTAGGGATGGCAAGCGTCCTGGGCACCCCGCGCAGCAAGGGCGAGGAGCACATCAGGTGATATTCCATTATATGGTAAGCAGCCCCACCGTCAAGAATCTGGCCGCCGCGGCTACCAGTATCGCTCCAATCGGAGAGGATCGGGCGTCCCGCCGCCGAGACGGCGGTCCCACAGGAACGCCGATGATGCCGCTACGCCGCCGTGGAACATGGGTCCCAAAAACAGCAAATGCCTGCTGCGGGGGGCGACACACCGGAGGATCCGGGTCCATACCGCTGCGGCTACCTATGGCTTCCGTCGTTGTGTTCTTCGTAGATAGTGATCGCCGGCACCGGCAATTGCCGCGATGTGGGCCGCTGTCGCGCCACGGCCGCCTCCGATAAAACAGGCACCGGCGCCAGCCAGGGGTTCCAGGCGGGCGGCGAATTGCTCCGGCGTCTCCGGATAGGTGGGCAGTGGATCGCCGAATTCCGGCCGACCAGCATCGACTTCAACCCAAATCGGCAGATCGCAGGAGTCACGCAAGAGCGACACAACGGACGCCGACGAATCGGGGAATGCACTCCGGTCACACCCGATAACGGTGACCCCGGCCTGAAGCAACTCGGCGCACGCAGACGGCACGGAAACACCCATAACCGTCTCGGTGTAGTCAGCGCCGGAGTCGAATGTCATGCTTCCGATAATGGGAACGTCAACGACCTTCCGCGCCGCCTCGACTGCAAGGCGCAACATCTTCATCTCCGTAAAGGAGCGGCAGAGAACGGCATCGACTCCCCCGGCGACGAGGGCCGTTGCCTGCGCCGCATAGGCGGCCAGAAGCGCATCTTCCGATACCTCGCCCAACGTCAGAAGTCCTTCGACGGGACCGATAGCACCAAAGACAAACGCGGATGATCCCCGACGCGCGAGGACGGCCTGCCGGCAGAGTTCCGCGCCTTGTCGATTCATCGCGATAACCTGGTCTGCCGTCAGTTCGCCGGATGCCAGCGATTCGGCGGCGGCGACGTCGTTGGCTCCGTCGGTCAGAGTGACAAGGACCTCGGCGCCGCCATCGAGAAATCGCCCCGCGGCGTCTCGGACAATATCGGGCGCGCGGAGGTTGACATGTTCCAATAAGCCGGGCGCAAGACGGTCCGCCGCCGAAAACTCTGCAGAAATATCTCCCGCGGCGATGAGAATTGAGCTTCGATAATCAGCGGGAACGAATGTCACGATCGCATCACGGATATCGGTGCCCCTCGGGCTGCCCCACCGGCGAGGTATTGCCGGTCGTCATACGCGGACGCACCGGCGGCGGGTCCCATTCTTTGCGATGATATCGTATCTAACCATTGGAGGATTTTTACCTTCCAACCGACATAACACCATGACGGCTGGCCCGGACGGAGGCAAGCCGGTGGTTGTGCAACGGGGGTTTCTGCCATGCACGCTCACCGGACACCCATTGCCCCGCGCTCGGGGCTCCGCTTGGTCTGCTTCACCGTTCTCACGCTGGTCATCGGCTGCGACGCCATGCCGTTCGGGGGGGATCCTAATTCCGCTCGGACCCGCGCCGAGTTGGCTTCAGGTGAAATGCCGCCGGTCACGAGCCCGGTCTTCGAGGATGCCATCGACAACGGCATCTTTGAGTCTGCCCAGCCGGCCACCCTGCCGGATAGCGGCTCCATCGTCGTTGAGGGCTTCATCGACGGAAACAGCGACATCGACGTCTACGCCCTCGGACCGGCACTCCGCGGCGACCGGATCACCGTGGAAGTGACCGGCTATGACGGCCTCAACACCGTCGCCGGTCTGTTCGACGGGTACACGGACTTGATCGACGCCAACGATGATCGTTCCTACTACGGGGGATTACGCGATCCATACGTTTCCCGGGTGGTCCGTGAGGATACGGCGAATCTGTTTGTCGGCGTGGCTGTTTCAAGCAGGGCAAACTTTAGCTCGAACGCGGGCGGGTCCAGTTCAGGATCGTACAGCGTCAAGATCACCAGAGCGACGGGCGCCGGCGTCGCCGGACCGAATCCTCAGCTCGTGTACATGGACTTCGAGGGCGGTGACATCGTCCAGATCGGCCTGGAGACACCGACGACGATGCGGCCGTTCAGCGCGGAGTCCATGTCAGGCCGCCTGGCCGGACGGACGGAAGACATCATCAACGTAATCCTCGTGAACATGGCCCAGGACTTTGCTTCGTACAATGTGACGCTCCTCAACAGCCGACAACACGCCAGGCCGAACTCAGCGCACACCAGGCTGTATTTTGGGAACTTCAACTCGCAGTTTCTGGGCCTGGCGGACAATGTCGACACCGGTAATTCATCTCTCGAACAAGAGGCCATCATCTACAGTGAAGACATGGGCATGTTTGAGAGTCTGCAACCATCGGCCGAGGAGGTAGGACTCGCGCTGGCCAACGTCGGCTCGCACGAATTGGGCCATCTTCTGGGGTTGGAGCACACCGCCAATTCGAGTGACCTGATGGCAACGGCGGCCACGGCCCGGCAAATCCTTGAGAACGACCTGACTTTCACCTGGAGCCGCCTCCAACCGGACGTGTTTCCAATCGGCAATCAGCACAATCCATCGCTGTTGCTCCTCAACGTGGGCCCCAACCCGAACGGCGCAAGCAGCCGCGTTCAGCTCATGGACACGTTGCCCATGAAGAAGTCGAGTTGGCGCGATGCGGCCGGGTTGGCTGACATTCCCCTCCCACCCTGCGGAGCCTGCGCCGGTGAGCACTAGGCCCGGCGGCGGTCAATACTCGAGGCGGAGTTTGCCAAGGAAGCGCGTGGCGATGAGGTGGCGTTCAATGCTGCCGGCGCCGGCAGCGGGGATGCGATGGACGCGGAGCACCTCGGCCCGGCAACTGGCCCGGCCCTGGTAGGGTGACACCCCCTCCGCCGGTGGAACGGTCAGATCGATCCGAAGTCGGTCGCCGACCTGAAAATCCGCCGCGTCCGATTCAAAGCTCATCCCACCGGTGCTGACGTCGCGGGTGATGCTGCGGACGATCGACGTTTCCGAATCAACGTCTGCGCGACACTCAACCGGCAGGCGAATCTCCATGCGCCGGTGCGCCCTCCGCTCGATGTGCGCGGGACTCCCGCTTTCCTGACCCGCCTCTTCACCAGTCCGCATCCGCTTCTTTCCTCCCACCGGGGGCTGCCGGGTTGCCCGACAAGCCCAACTGGGAGCAATCCCGGTGCCAGAGAAGCGGCCCGTTTTGGCGGCGGCTCTCGAACTGTCGTAACATTGGTCCGGTAAAGACATTGTCGTTTCCCGAGCCCTGCCATCGCGATGCCGGCCGGTGGGTTGCGCGTTGCAATCCGACAACACCGAATCGTCAAAACGTCCCCGGGGCAACACCACCCCGCCCTCGGATCAACCGGCCAACCGGCACTGCCGATACCACCCTATCTCGGCAACTGCTTGAGCCAGGCTGAATATCTTCGTCCCGGAGAGGCAGGCAATGAGGGCTGTTAGTGCTCCGACACGCGTGTTTTGATGGGTACGGGCAGGCGACCGATCCGACCCCGATCCGACCCTAATGCAGAGTGCTTACCCATCAGTTGAGCGGTGTCGGAGCACCAGGCCGCGGACGCGGCGCAAAGCTCCACGTCGCCTGATTCGGCTTCTTCCCCACTTCCAGCCCATCAACATCAGGGGCATCATCATGGGCATTCCGCCGCCGCAGCAGTCGTCGCAGGCATCGCCGACGCCGTCGCCGTCGATATCCTCCTGGCCGGAATTCGCGTTCGCGGGGCAGTTGTCGTTGCAATCCGCCACGCCGTCGCCGTCGGTGTCCAGCGTGTCGTCGGCGTCGGGGCATTGGTCGTTGCAGTCGGCGACGCCGTCGCTGTCGGTGTCGGTGTCGGAGTTGCCGCAGCCGCACTGGCCGGGGGCGGATTTGTTCGGATCGATCGGACAGCCGTCGGCGTCGTTGGCTGTGCCGTCGCCGTCGTTGTCGAAGGCCGCGTTGTCGCAGACATCGCCCACGCCATCGCCGTCGCTGTCCGTCTGATCGGTGTTAGTGACAAACGGGCAGTTGTCGTCGTCGTCGCCCACGCCGTCGAAGTCGCCGTCGTTGTCGAAGATCAGGAACGTCGGCCCATTCAGCCCGCCGCCGGCGGCCGCCACGAAGGCGTCGATGAAGTCGCCGGTCGCGCCGTTGTAGCGCAGGACGCTGCTGGTGAAGGCACTGCTGACGTACAGGTTGCCGTCCGGTCCAAAGATCAACCCGCGGGGCGCATCCAACCCGCCGCCGGCGGCGGGGACGAAGGCATCGATGAATGCGCCGGTCGCCCCGTTGTAGCGCAGGACGCTGTCGGTGCTTTGACTGCTGACGTACAGGTTGCCGTCCGGGCCAAAGACCAGGCCGATGGGCCCACTCAGCCCGCCGGCGGCGGCGGGGACGAAGGCGTCGATGAAGGCGCCGGTCGCCCCGTTGTAGCGCAGGACGCTGTGGGTGTTTCCACTGCTGACGTAAAGGTTGCCGTCCGGGCCGAAGACCAGGCCGACGGGCGCATTCAACCCACCGCCGGCGGCGGGGACGAAGGCATCGATGAAGGCGCCGGTCGCGCCGTTGTAACGCAGGACGCTGTTGGTGACGAAACTGCTGACGTATAGGTTGCCGTCCGGGCCGAAGACCAGGCCTTCGGGCCCATTCAGCCCACCGGCGGCGGCGGAGACGAAGGCGTCGATGAATGCGCCGGTCACGCCGTTGTAGCGCAGGATGCTGCTGGTGTTTTCACTGCTGACGTACAGGTTGCCGTCCGGGCCGAAGACCAAGCCTTCTGGCGCACTCAGCCCGCCGGCGGCGGCAGGGACGAAGGCGTCGCTGAATGCGCCGGTCGCGGCGTTGTAGCGCAGGACTCTGTCGGTGTTGACACTGCTGACGAGCAGCCGGACCGGCTGGGCCGTGACGCTGGAGGCGGCGATCAACACGAAGGCCGTTGCCGCACTAAGGATGCAGTTCTTACCCCATCCGGGGACACGATTCCTGGTTGTAACCTGGTTGGCACGCCACATAGCTTTGGACTCCTCTCGATTCTTCGTTGGTGCGCCGCTTGCGACGGTCTACGAGACCGCGCTCAGCGCGCCGGTTCCAGAGCAGTAGGGTCCGCTGTGCGGACCCTACGTGCTTTCAGACAGCAAACGGGCTCGCACTTGCGAAACCCGAGACGAATGAACAGAAGTATTGCAACTCGCAGACCATTTCCTGCCTGTCGCGATACAGGGGAAATGGCTGGAGGAGGTGCGAGACCCTACAGAAGTCCGAGGCCCTTCATCCCGGGTTCTCCCGTTCAAAGTAACCGATGGCGTCGCAGGGTTCAACGATCCGTGCTAAACTGCGGCACCGCAGAATCATGCGATGGCGCACGTGCGCGCTCATGCACGGATAAGATGGTCCTATCATCGTCGCTCCAAGGCACCTTGACAACACTCTATCGTGGCACCGCCGAGACGGCGATGGAGACACGGAAGACGGCGCCGATGCGCCCCGACCCGAAAATGCGAGCGTGGTGATGCACTGGTGCTTCGTCACAACCAATTCTTCGGGTTGGGTGGTACGGGCATCTTGCCCGTTGGACGGGCGAGACGCCCGTACCACCCGAAGAATCAACTGTGTCGGAGCACTAGAGGAGGCCGGTCAGTTCGCGTTTGAGAATCTTGCCCGTCGGGCCGCGGGGGAAGTCTTCGGCGATGATCACCCTCCGAGGTTGCTTGTAGCCCGCGATCCGGTCACGGCAGAACTCACGGAGTTCGATTTCGGTTGCACTTTTCCCTTCTCGCAGCGTGACGAATGCGACGACGACTTCACCGCGCGACGTGTCCGGCTGCCCGATGACGGCAGCGTCGTGCACGGCGGGATGGTCCTCAAGGACGGACTCGACCTCGCGAGGGTACACGTTCTCCCCGCCGACGATGATCATCTCCTTCTTACGACCCGTGATGGTGATGTATCCCTCGTGGTCCACCATGCCCATGTCGCCGCTCTTGTACCAACCGTCGGCATTGAGAACGAGTTCGGTCTCTTGAGGATTGTTGTAGTAGCCCTTCATGATGATCGGGCCTTTGATCCACAATTCGCCAACCTGCCCGGAGGGAAGTGAGTGACCGTCATCGTCAAAGGCGCTGACGCAAACGCCTGGAACCGCCTGGCCCACGGTGCCCACACGATTGGACCAGGGCACGTTCAGACTAACGACGGGACCGGCCTCGGTCATGCCGTAGCCCTGGATGATCTCCACGCCGAAGCGTTCCCTGAACTGTTGAAAGATCGTGTCGGGCACTGCCTCCCCGCCGGCGACCGCATATTGGAGGGAGGCAAGATCGTCCTTCACGCCGTCCTTCGCGCGGAGCAGCGCTGCGTACATGCTGGCGATCATCATGGTCACGCTGATCTTCCGGTCGCGGATGGTCTCGATCATGGCCCGTGGCTGAAATCTCGGCAGGTAGTAGACGAATGCTCTCAAAGCAACGGGGACGAGCAACATCGTCGTGAGGCCGAAGCTGTGGAAGAGCGGCAGTATTCCGAGAAAGCGGTGATCACGGTCGAGCTTCGCCTTTTCGACTGCGGCGGTCACGTCGGCGGTGAGGTTGCGATAGGTCTGGCAGACGCCCTTGGGCGCGCCGGACGTGCCCGAGGTGTAAAGCAGCACCGCCACGTCGTCGTCCTGCACGATGGGTGCCGGCGGCGTCGAACGCGCTCGTTGCAATAGCATGTCACGCCTAAGCGGGAGCTTCTCCAAGTAGACGGCTTTGACCGGCAGCGCCTCTGCCAAGGAGCGGAAGTGTCTGATGGTGAAAACAATCTCAATGCCGGCATCCCGGACGACGGCGGCCAGTTCTGCGGGCTGAAGGAGAAAGTTGAGCGGCACGGCCGTTCGGCCGGCCCACAGAATGCCGTAAAACGTGCCGGCGAAGGCGCAGGTTGACGGCAGCATCAGCCCGACATTGGGGGCGGACGTGGCCTTCTCGACATGCCGCCTCATCACGCAGGCAAAGCGCACAAGGTTGGTGAAATCCAGGCTGCGATGCGGGTCGGCCACGGCGGCACTCGCCCCGCTGCTCTCGGCCGCACTGAGTAGCGTGTCAACGATCAAGCTGCGCTCCCGAATGACACCATACTGCGACGGACAGTCCTTGGGTACACCGCACTTGCCCCACGCTTCGACTCGATCTAACGGGAAAGCGCTCCGTGCGCACCGGCCAAGGCAGCGATATCACGAAATGCCGGCAGCACGTGGTCGCGGGCGATAACGTCCCAACTCATCTGCCGAGCCAGATCGTAGCCTCTCTGAATGAAGTCGGCCTTCTGCTCGACCGTGCGCGGGAGGCGCTGCGTGATTTGGTGGGCGACCTTTTCCGCCACCTTATCGGCAAAGGCCTCGCGCGTGCTGCGCGTGAGGTTCTTGAAGCCGTCAATGGTGTTCGGCGACATGGCGAGGTCGCAGTAGTCCGCGACGATCACATTCGGCGAACCGTCCGGGCCGGCCACCTTAGAGACGAAGAACTGACAACCGCAAACACTGCTCATGACGCAGATCGCCCCAAACGAGAGGGCTTCGAGTTGGGCGATGCCGAAGGGCTCATAGATGGACTGCCCGAACTCGAGGTCGCTCCCCATGCGAATGTCCCGAAACTGCATCTCCTCCGGCATGCGCTGGCCGCAAGTCAGGCGATCGAAACCGAATTGATTGATGAACACGATCTTGCACTGCCGAGATCTCGCATTGAAGCCCTGGACGCCCTGGTAGAACAGCGCCTCTCCGCCGGAAAGATCGGGAGAACCCTCGCGATGGGCGACGGGCCAGTCCCACCACCGCTCCATGTGGAGGACGTCTTCTCGCCGCCGCGGCCCGCCAAGCTCCGTCGAGGGGACAAACAAGACGGCCGTCTCTTCGGACCGGCGGAAAGCCCGCTCGATAAATCGCATCACGTTGATGTCGCGCCACAGCCCCTTGCTGGTGGACATTCGGGTCACGTGGGTAAAGACGAAATCGGGCCGATCGCCGAGGAGGGTCTCGGCGTAGTCCTGGAGGCGGTGCTTGCTGCCGATGGCATCGTCGATGCCGATTTGCGGCGCGGGGATTCCGTTGTAGGCGAGGCGGATGTGGCTGTCGGACATTTCCGGCGAGAGAAACCTGAGTTCGTTGACGACGTGGTCGCCGACCGCAAGGGTCACATCGAGATGGCGACTGGCGGCGATGAGGGCGCTGCGATAGTAGCCGGATTGATCGCCGAAGACGTCCTTGATGAAGAGTCCCTGCTCGGCGCTCCTGGCGAGAACATTGTAGAACATGGTGTCATGGCCGGGATGCTCCTCGACGATCTTGCGGGCGGACGCCACCTCGTGCGCGTAATACGCCGTCTTCATGTCCCATTCCGTATGCAGTTTGGCGGCCAGGGCCGTCGGCATGCCCATGAACTCGTGGGCAACAACGACGCACGGGGTGTGGCCTGCCTGGATGCCGATCGCGCGAACCGCCGCCAGCCCCGGCTCCGCCAGCCGGACGTACATCTCATAGTCCCAACTCTGTTCGTAGCGCGTCGAGACGATGCCGAAGGCCTCGTAGAGGCGGGCCTTGAACGCGCTCACGGGCGCTTCCGCAGCGCGACCGACGTCGATCAGGACCACTTCCGGGCGCCGCTGTCGGCCGGTCAACGGGTCGCGCAGGAGGCGGCGGCCGTAGACAATCTCAACGTGAAACCGTTGCTGAATCTCGCCGAAGGCTTGGGCATACGGGCCTGTACTGCGCCCGTCCAGAGAGGAATAGAGCACCTCGCCCTCTGGGCCGAGTCGGGCGTCGACATCGTCTTCGGTTTTGAAGAGAGGACACAGCAGAACGGTGCGGTCGACGGCCTCGCCGTAGGCGGCGGCGGTGATCAATCCCTCGAGGACCGTGCCGATGCCGCCGATCTTGGTCACCGCCTCGTGGGTCACGTGAACGACATTGAGCATGGCCTGCGCTGCCTCCTCAGTAGCCGTGGGCAGAAGCCGACGGTCTTGGGACGAGAACTGCCACGTCATTCCGGCGAAAGCCGGAATCCAGACCAACGCTTCGACCGAGTGAAACGGGGCCGGCTCGGCTCGCCTTAAGGTACGCGCACTGCCGCCGTACCACCGTTCCATCCTACCGCGGCGACGCGGGCTTGCCAGTGCTCGATCCTTGCTCTATATCGGTCACCGTGCTCACCTTTTCCCTTCAATCCGGCTCCAACGGAAACTCGATCTACGTCGAAGCCGACGGCGCCCGACTCTTGTTCGACGCGGGGATCAGCGGAACGCAGGCGGCCCTGAGAATGGCCGCACACGGGCGGGAGATTCGCGACTGCCAGGCCTTGATTCTCTCACACGAACACTCCGACCACACGAGTTGTGCCGGCATCTTCCATCGCAAGTTCGGCCTTCCTGTCTATTGCACAAAGGCGACCTATCGCGCAAGGCAACGGCAGTTGGGCACGGTGAATGACGTGCGGCACTTCGATCCCGGCCAGACGCTGGCATTCGGCAAGGTCCGCGTGCACACCGTTCCCACACCCCATGATGCCAGGGACACGGTCTGCTTCGTCATCGAGCACGGGCACAAACGGCTGGGCATCTTTACCGATCTGGGCCATCCCACACCGGCCATCCGCAGCGCGCTGGCCGAGGTGGATGCGGCGTATTTGGAAAGCAACTATGAGCCGGACATGCTGTGGTCCGGTTCCTATCCGGAAGACCTCAAGCGGCGGATCGCGGGCGCCGGCGGCCACCTCTCCAACGAGGAAGCAGCCAAGCTGGCCAGGGAAACGGTCAAGCCGAAGTTCAAGTGGATTGCCGTGGCCCATCTCAGCCAGGAAAACAACGAACCGGCCCTTGCGATGGATGCCCAACGTGCATGGGTCGGGCGGTCACTGGCCGTACATCTGGCTTCGCGGTCAGCGGTCGGCGAAATACTGGAAGTATGATCGGGACTTGGTGGGACGCCGCCGAACGGCAAGCCACCTGGTGAGGCATGTCTGGCCGCTCACGCCGGCAGTCACCACCCTAAAAGAGAATGTCGATGTATTGGCCGGGAGCCGGCAACGGCTCGGGGACCGGGAGCGAAGTGAGACTCGGCAGGTCCTCCGAAGGCCAGCGGAAGGGCCAAGGCCGGAGTTCGCGGTTCGGCTCGGCGAAGCCATGCGGCTGCGCCTTGTGGGGTGTGATGTCGTTCTGGGTCGCCTCAAGCGCGTGGAACCTGATCATGGCCGCCGGCGAGAGGCTCAAATGGTCTCCGAACTGGTTGATGTCACTCTGAAGGGCGATGCGGAGTTGGATCGGCCGCAGATTGGGAACGCCATTACGGTGGCGCAGAGCTACACGCAGCGCAGTGATCGCATGACGCAAGGCGTTAAATTGCACGCCGGTGATCGGCGGTAGAATCGCCGCCATGACGCCCCCCGATAGTGGGTAGACAAGCGCCTTTCCGATGGCAACCCACCGAAAAGGCGCTTCCCTCCCCTCCGAGTGTCGGGATGCTGCAATGCCCGTGCCCAAGCGCGCTGACACTCGGCCGTGATCTCACAGGCGGGCGGTAACTCGAAAGCAGGTAAGCAGTTCGACGCACTCATTCCATCCGCTTGCGCAGAGGGCCGGTTGTAACAGATGTTGCCGGAGAACATCAGGACGAACCGGGCGCGCAAATCATGACAACCCCATAACTCCTTATGGGATCAATGAATGAGCGGTGGTGTCGTCCCTTGGCAACGGAGGATGAAGAGAGCCACAGGCGTTGACGCTCAGGAATTCGGAGGACCGGCAGTGGTCGCAGTCGGCGAACTGATCGGCTGACCGCTCGGCGCCGGCCCCAATGTGAGTTGGACGACGCGCCAAGCCCCGTTGTCACGAAACATCGAGATGCTAAGGCGCCGCCGGATCGGAACGTTGAAGCCCGCAGGCAACGTCTTCGATCGCAGGAGGTCGAGATACGCCTGACTCGTGTGGGCAAGAGGCTTGCCGTCCTCGCCGCGGGCGCCGGCGATTTCGGGCAGGGCTTCAATCTCCTTCAGCCGCTCCCGTTCGCGCGGGTTCTCGACCTCGACCTGGACGGTCGCCAGGGATTCCACTTTGCTGAATTCGACCTTGAGCGTGTCAAACATCAAGCCGTGAGCGTAGTGGGCGATGATGGAGGTCCAGGACTCGGTCACGAGCCGCACAGCCGCCTGCTTGGGAATGTCCTTGGGCACCAGGAATGAACCGTTTGTTCGGACGCGCTCGTAGATTTGATCCTGTGCGGCAAGGCTGGTGATCGTTCCCATCGCCTTGTCGTAGGCCTGCCGGTTTTCCTGTCGACCGAGCCCGGACTCCCGAATGGTCTGAAACTGCTGCAAGGCATCGAGCAATGCCATGGCAACCAGCTCGGGCGAGGCGTCGGGGGGCACAGTGGGTTTGACCGTCTCATACGCGACGACTTCGGAGGCCTTGTGCCGGCGCTGGTCTTTGCAGCCCGACGTCGTAGCAAGGGCGGCCCCCAGACAAACAACCGTAAAGCAAGAAACGGAGAACCTTATTGCTTTCATGGCGGGCAGTGTACCTGCTCCCCGGCGGGAATGACAACGGTTGTCCGTTCGGAATGATCCAACTAGGCTGTAAGGGAGAATGCCGTGTCCCTTCCACGGGGAGGCGTTCTCCGACAAAGCCTGGACTCCCGGTGAGGGGTTGCCCATCCCCATGGTCACGTCGCGCATCGGATCATCATCTCTCGAAGCCGAGATTGGTCGAATCGGTCGTGAGATATTGCAGCGCGCCACGTCGGCAGCGCCGCCCTTTTTTTCAATCGACGCCTGGCAGCAGTCGGCCATGAACTGGCTGACCGCACACGAGGACCTCAAGCTGCGGCTATTCCGATTCATCGAAGTCCTCCCGGCGCTTCAGGATTCCCAGGCGATCGTCCGGCACCTGGACGAATACCTCAACGGCGACTCATCCGCCGCGCTTCCGGAACCCCTCGGATGGGCACTGAGATTCCGCCGCTACGATTCGCCATACGCTTCGCTCGTCGCCGCCGGTGTCCGGCTCGCCAGCAATCTGGGCGCGGGCCAGTTCATCGCCGGTTCGACGCCGGCCGAGGCCATCGCCTCGGTGCGCAGGCTTCGGCGACAAGGTGCGGCGTTCACCCTGGACGTGCTCGGCGAGACCGTGATCGCCGACCACGTGGCGCGGCGTCACCAGGCGCTGTACATCGAACTGGTAGAGCACCTGACTCGTGAAGCCCGCGGCTGGGCGGAGGCGCCGATTCTCGATCGGTCGCCGGACGGGCCACTACGGCGCGTGAATATCTCCATCAAGCTCTCGGCCATCGTGGCGCGTTTCGATCCGATCGACCCTGACGGCGCCATCTCGGCAGTGTTGGAACGTTTGCGACCGATCCTGAAGGCTGCTCGTGAGTGTGGGGCATTCATCAACATCGACATGGAGCATTACGCCGTCAAAGACCTGACACTTGAGATCTATCGGCGCATCCTGACGGAGCCGGCCTTTCGCGATTGGCCCGATTGCGGCATCGTGATTCAGGCTTACTTGCAGGAAGGCGAAGCGGACATGGCGGCGCTGATCGACTGGGCGCGGCGGCGCGGCACTCCCATCACCGTCCGATTGGTCAAGGGCGCCTACTGGGATTCGGAGACCGCCGCGGCAGTTCGCAACGGCTGGCCGATCCCGGTGTTCACCGAGAAGTGGCAATCCGATGAAGCCTTCGAGCGGATTGCCCGAATGATGCTGGAAAACGCCGACGTCGTTCGGCCGGCGTTTGCCAGTCACAACGTCCGCTCGATCGCGTCGGCCTTGGCGATGGAAGCAGGGCTGGGCCTGCCGCCGCGGACGCTGGAGTTGCAGATGCTCACCGGCATGGGCGATGCCCTGCGGCGCGGGCTGGTGGCGATGGGGCAGCGCGTCCGGGTCTATGCGCCGTTCGGCGATCTCGTGACCGGCATGGCCTATCTGATTCGCCGGCTGCTGGAGAACACCGCAAACGAATCGTTCCTGCGGCAGAGCTTCGGGCAGGACCTTCCACCATCGGTCTTGCTGGAAAACCCCGCACAATCCAAACTCCGCGTGCAGCCTGATCTTCCGCGGCCCTTCATACAGGACACCGACGAGTACCCCGACATGGAACCCTTCCAAAACGAAGCCGACGTGGATTTCTCCCGACCCGAGAACCGTGAAGCGATGGACGCCGCCCTGGCGTCTGTGACGGCGCGGTTCGGCCGCGAGTATCCGGCGATCGTCAACCATGAGGCAGTCGGGTCGCACGACTGGCACGCATCGCTCGACCCGTCCTGCCCGCAAAAGGTCGTGGGCAGAACCGCCATCTGTGATTACGCGACGGCGGACCGGGCCGTGCGCGCGGCACAAGCGGCCCAGGCACTCTGGGCACAGACGTCCGCGGACGAGCGGGCCGCGGTCCTCGATCGGGCCGCGGACATCTTGCAGGACCGGAGATTCGAGATCGCGGCCTGGATGATTCACGAAGTCGGCAAGACCTGGCGAGAGGCCCAGGGCGATTACATGGAGACGGTGGACTACTTGCGGTTTTATGCCCGCGAGATGCGCCGCCTGGATGCTCGGCCGCGTCGGCGAGACTACCCCGGCGAGATGAATCGTTACGTCTATTCGCCGCGCGGCGTCGTGTTGGTGCTTTCGCCCTTCTGTTTCCCGACGGCCCTGTTGACCGGCATGACGGCGGCGGCTCTGGTCACCGGCAACACGGTCATCGTCAAACCCGCGAGCGAAGGCAGCGTCTGCGCGGCGCAGATCGTCAACGTCCTGATCGAGGCCGGGCTGCCGGCCGGGGTACTGAACTTCGTGCCCGGCCGCGGGGACGTGATCGGCGCATACCTGACGGCCCACCCGGGCGTCGACATGATCGCCTTCACTGGCTCGCGCGAAGTCGGTTGCGCCGTCGTGGAAGCGGGCCGGCGGCTGCATCCCGATCGGGCCGGCTTCAAGCACGTCCTCGCGGAGATGGGCGGCAAGAACGCGATCATCATCGATGACGATGCCGATTTGGACGAAGCCGTTCAGGCCACGATCATCTCCGCATTCGGCTATGCGGGGCAGAAGTGTACGGCGGCGTCGCGGGCCGTCGTGCTCGACAGCGTTCACGATGCCTACCTGGACAAGCTGATCGAGGCCGCGGCCGCAATCAAGCCGGCCGCCGCCTGTCTGCCGAGTACAACCGTCGGGCCTCTGATCAGCAAAGCGGCACTGGATCGAGCAATGCGATTCGTGCAGATCGGCAGGCGTGAGGGACGTTGCCTCCTGGGCGGTCAGCCGAACGAAAACCCCAGCGGAGGATTCTTCCTGTCGCCGACGATCTTCGCCGACGTGGCCGCCGACGCCCACGTCGCTCGGGAAGAATCCATGGCGCCGATCCTCACCGTCCTGCGGGCCGAGTCGTTTGCCCGCGCCATTGAGATTGCCAATGCCACGCCCTATGCCCTGGCCGGCGGAGTATATTCTCGCTGCCCGGGGAACATCGAGATGGCCAAGCACCGGCTCAACGTCGGCATGCTCTACGTCAATCGCCGGATCACGCTCTCGCGCGTCGATCGTCAACCATTCGGCGGATTCAACATGTCCGGGCTGGGCACCAAGACCGGCGGCCCGGACTACCTCCAACAGTTCACCATTCCGCGCACGATCTCGGAGAACACCACGCGCCACGGTTTCTCACCGACAAACAGTCCCAACCGTCGTCGCGCGGCGCATGATGCCGGCGCCACGCCGTCCGTGCCGTCCACCGGCTGACAGCCGGCGCTGATTCGTGTTTGGCGGTCGTGAGATTGCGCGTGGTCCTACTTCGCCTGGCGCAGCGCGTTGATCGCCTGCTGTTCCAGTTCCTTGGCCTTGAGCAAAACGGCGATCTGGCGTTGGCGCATCTCCGCCGGAGGCACCGAATCGCGAAACGCCTGCTCCGAAGGGACGTATCTGTATCCTTCCCGTAGCGCGAGCACTTCCGCGTCATACCTGTCCGCGGCCTGGAGAATAAACCGCTCATGTGAGCCAAACTCCTTGGCGATCGATCGCAAGTAGCGCACCGCAGCGGCGCGGGCGTCCATGAGTCCGATGTAGGTCCACACGTTGGCGTGGATATACCTTCGGTCGGACGCGCTGCGCAGGTTCTGGCACCAGAAGTCGAAGGCGCTGGCGCCATGGGCGTAGCTGCCCCTGCTCCGCTGTTCAAACAGCTCGACCGCATGGGCGATGGACTCGGCATGTGTTTTTCGCAGCGGCGGCATGGTCTTGCGGGACTTCAGCAGGATGACGGCCGTCGGCCAGCCCTTGGCCGGGCGGTCATCGTGCAGCGCGCCGCCGTTGTAGGAACGGCACAGCCATTGATAACCCGGCCGGTATCCAGTGATGATTCCCCAATCCTCCGGGGGCATGATGTTGGCGGCCAGCACCGGGGCACCTCGATCGATGCTCTCGTTGATCTTGCGACGTAACGCGGCGACTTCGGCCAGTTCGTCTCGCCGCACGACCCAAAGCTCATATTCCACGCCGATCGCGGAGAACAGCAAATCCAGACACGAGTCTCCAACCAGCGGGTCCGGGTTTCCGACGTCCCAGCGGTCGACGTTGAATTGCATGCGGAAGGCTATGCCACTGATTCCCATCAATTCGTCGTAATCGAGCTTCCGGCCCGTCGCCTCAAGGACCAGCTCCAGACAGTGGATGAACGTGGTGTCCCGGCTCTTGCCGAAGCCGTGGATGGGGCCGATCCCCTCGATACGCTTCTCGCCGGGCCGCTCCTGGACGACTGATAGCCGGGACCGCTCCCGCACCCGTGGCGAATCGACGGCGGGATCCTCACAACCCGGGAGAGCCGGCACGCCCAAGGATGCACAGATGAAAATGGCGGTGGTGGACCAGACGAAAAATGGATGGCGCGGCAAAGGCCTGGAGCCGGAGTCGTCGGTCATGTCCCGCTGGCGTCGCGAATTGGGTCTCGGCCGTGGCATTGTGAGATTCGATGCGTCAGGAGCAACCAGAATACCGCTGGAATAAGGCGGCCCCCGACAAAAAGAAAGATCATCACGAAACGGCCCGCGACCGTCAAATGCGGCGTCAAACCGGTCGAAAGCCCGACGCCGTTCAGGGCTGCTGTGCCCTCGAACACCCACTGATAAGCGTCGCCGTCGGTGGCCGCGACGAGCGCCAAAACCGCCAAGGCGTTCAACACCATCCAAAGCCCGACAAACAGGGGCACTCGAAACAGAATCAATCGTCGAACCGCTGAGCCGCCGGGTGCCGCTTTCCAACCTCTGTCGCCGGAAAAGAGGCCGATCATCGGTAAGAGGAAAGAGGAGAGCCGAACACCGCCGGCGGTTCCCGCGATCGATCCACCCATGAAAATCAAGAACAACAAGAGACCATAGGAGGGCCATGACAACGCGCCTTCGGACACCGGCAGGCATTGCAACCCCGCCGAGCGCGCCGTTGCTGAGACCAGGACGGCCAGGGTCCAACGTCTGCCGCCGCCTTCGTGATCTCGGATCGGGATTTGTCGCTCGCCGAAGTCGAACGGCCGCTGCGGAACCAGGCCGGACGGCAGGGCTCCCGGCGTCTCGCAATAGAACAGAAAAATCGCCCCGAACAGTAACAGAAGCATCGCCCCCGTTGCCTCGTACTGTGGGAGCCTGCGGCACGGCAGCATCCCGCAACCGCCCTTCGGTTCCTCGGGGGGTGGCCTGCGAATCAAATCGATGAGCACCGGCAATCCCAGCGATCCGACGATGCTCAAAGTGACCATGCATGCAAACGTCGCCCCGCGCGCCAAGTCCGAGGACAGGCCGGCCGGATGAAGGATGAGCCCGTTGTTCCACAGCGCGCTGCCCGCGAGGACCAGACTTGCCCAAAGCCCGTGGGCAAGCCCGCCGGCCGGAGGCGCGACCTGACCGATGGCCATGACCACCACGGCGAGTAGTTGCAAACCGAAGGCCCAGCGGAGCACGGTGCCCAGCCGAAGGCGATGGTTCAGGAACGGCCCCATGATCGCCAGCCCAATGGCGCAAAAACCGATCCCCGCAAGTTGGCCGGTGATGACCAGCACTGCCTGACCAAAGGCCGTGTAGTCTTCCCCGAAGCTGTAGATGGTCGTGCCGACGAGGCAGGCGGAACTGGCCGCGGCGAACGCACTGTTGAGGACGTGGTTCCAAAAGTTGTGGGCGTAGTCGGGCACGGCCGACTGCGTCGCCAGGGGCGATGAAAGCAGCGCCGTCGCCGCGAGAATCAACCCGAGCCAACTCGGCCAGAACGCTCGCCAGGTCGCGCGGGAACACGCGATGGCGGAATTGAGTCTGTTGTAAATATCGGCGAGCAGGTCGAACAGCAGGCTGGTACAGATGTAGAAGGTGACGGCGGTTCCAAACAACGCCGGCCGACCTCGAGCTGCCGCGATGCCGATGCCGCCCGCCACCACAAGCAGAATAAGCCACCGATCTTCAGGATGGGGTGCAGGACGGGGTGCCCCACCCCCTCCGGGCGTGGGGGACGGCGCTTGAAACGAATCGGGTGCCCCACCCCTTCCAGGGGTGGGGGACGGATCTCGGGACTGTTCCAACCTCCGCGGAACCAACTCTGGCGGATGATCCGGTCCCCAAGGGCGTACACCGGCCGTACGGATTCGGCCCACAAACCACCCGCCCCGCGACCACATCCAGACGAGCATGAGGGGGATTTGCAGGGCCAGTTCCAGCCATGCTGAAAGCATCGCACGGCCGTCGGCGTTGCGGGCCAACGCAGCGGCGGCGGCCGACAGGGCGGTAACGATCAAGAGGCCGGACGAGCGCGCCCGACGAACCTTGGAGACGAGCGTCGTTTCAGCGTCCGTCATGGCGGGAACCTATCGCACCCCGGCGGCCCTGACAATGCGCGGTCGCACAGCGTTCACAGAACGCGGCTCTGTTATGTGCGCCGCGGTCACTCGTGATGTACAATGGGATTCATGGCCGGCCGACGGGGACATCTCACGAACAGTTCAGGTGGCTCGACCATCGGCGAGCGCATCCGCCGGATTCGCCGGCATCGCGGCCTGACCCAGACCGAACTGGCCGCCCAGGCCAACGTCAACCAAGGCTACCTCTCTTCCATCGAGCGCGGCCATCGCATCCCCCGCGCCGCCACGCTTCGGGCCATCGCCGTGACACTCGAAGTTCCCGATGCCGTCTTGCTCGGCGAGGGCGATGGCCATGACGCGCCGCAGGCTTTGGATACGTTGCAACTGCCTCTCTACGGCGGCATCCCCAATGGCCCGCCGTCGCAGTCCCAGGAGCAACTGGAGATGTTCCCGGTGCTCCGTCACCTCTGGCATGCCGACCGGTACTGTCTTCGTTGCGAGTTCGATTCGATGGAGCCGACCCTGAAGCGCGGCGACATCATCCTTGTGGAATACCGGCCGGGCGTGGAGGCGGCATTCGTTCAGGGCAAGGTGTGCGCTTGCCTGGTTGACGGCCGGCCGACCCTCAAGCGCGTCAGCGTGGAGGAACAGGCCTCGGGCCGACTGGTCATCCTGCGCGGCGACAACCCCCAGGTTCCACCGATGATTATCGACGACACGCGCGAGTTCACGATCCAAGGCGTCGCGGTATGTCTTGTGAGCAGAGAGCTTTGACGCTGCCTGCCATGTCGTATCCGAGACGGGTGGCCTCTATGAGCAAGCCGTTGGACGGGTGGCCGGGTGAACGGGTGGCCCAGGTCGTACTCGACCTGGGGTCACGATTTCGATACGTTCACCGACATGCCGACGCGATTGAAGCGCCACGACGAGCCGGGACACATCCACTTCTGGACGATCTCCTGCTACCGACGGGTGGCCCAGGTCGTACTCGACCTGGGGTCACGATTTCGGTACGTTCACCGACATGCCGACGCGATTGAAGCGCCACGACGAGCCGGGACACATCCACTTCTGGACGATCTCCTGCTACCGACGGGTGGCCCAGGTCGTACTCGACCTGGGGTCACGATTTCGATACGTTCACCGACATGCCGACGCGATTGAAGCGCCACGACGAGCCGGGACACATCCACTTCTGGACGATCTCCTGCTACCGACGCCTCGCATTCTTCTGGGAAGATTCACTGAAGCAGGTCGTCATCGACGGCCTTCGCGATCTCCAAACGCGACACAACATTTGCCTGATCGCATACGTCGTGATGCCGGAGCACGTCCACGTCATTCTCTATCCACATGTCGCGGGCAGTGATATCCCGACGCCGATATCGAAACTGCTCCATTCATTCAAGAAATACGTCGGAGAACATGGCAAAAAGCGACTGCGCGCCCTGTGGAGACGGCACGGCAAACTCTGGTCGCAGCCGTTGAACGACTGGGCGAACGGTGCATACGACAAGCGAGTCCTGTGGACGACGCGCGGCTACGACTTCAACGTCACGCGAGAAGAAACACTGTTCGAGAAGATTGACTATTGCCACAAGAATCCCGTGACGCGCAGCTTGGTCGCGACGGCGGATCAGTGGCAATGGAGCAGTTTTCGGTTTTACGAAATGGACGACCGCTCGCTGCTGCCGATGGACTGGGATGGCCGTTGGCCGGTCATCTGGTGATCGCGAATTTGGACGCATTCAATGGATTAGGGGCGGGGTCGGTGGTCGCATGATTCACTCGGAACCAAAATCGTGCCCCCAGGTCGAGTACGACCTGGGCCACCCGGCGCAACATCAAGATGGGTGATCCGAAGAAGTATCACAATCAGACCTCAGAATCGTAGAATCAAAGGAACTGCCGCATTCCGGGCAGCGAGGTTCGACCAATCCACGCAGACAATACCCACATTTTTCACAACTAGGCCAATTAACTCGCTTGCGGCAGTCTTGTTCTAGCCACCGACACACCGGTCCCGTAATCCACCAGAACAGAACTGGGTAAGCTAACAGCCCAACAAGTACGATCGCTACAATGAATGCAACATTGCTTCCTGCTGCACTGCCTATGTTGTTGAAGATAGAAGCGGCAGAGACAACTGACACTTGTAGTAATGCAGAAACGATCCGTGCAGAGCTTGGCACAACATTTGTGTACGATATCGCAGCCCACCAACAAGAGATGATTCCCACAGGTATAACACACTCACCTATACCCCAAGGGGATGGACGCAACTCCGGAATGAATGGCCTACTAAGCATGCACAGGAGTGCAACAACCGTAATTATCCAGTACTTGGTCATGGCCTACTCGCGGTCACACACATAGCGAAGCCGTAAGTCATCGTATAAGAAAGGCCGGGTGGCCCAAGTCGTACTCGACTTGGGGTCACGATTTCGATCCCGAGTAGATCTTTCGGTCTTCAGCCCCGTCTCAAACTCGCCGGGTGCCTCTGCCCCTTCCGGGGGCGGGGGACGAAAGCAACCGCCTCGTCGTGAAACTCCACCACCCGTAGCGCTGAGCAGGCTTATTCCCATAAGCCCGAGGCGTGCCAACGGCGCGGGCATCGGCCGATCGCCGCAGCGAGTTACCGGATTTTACCGCTTTTTTCCCTGCGTGGGGAAGGTCACCGGCCACCGACCCGTGCTGGACCGAGATTCCCTTCTCGGTCCCATCCACTCATCTGGTGGGCGCAAATCCCGGCATGATTGATGGGGTCGAGGCAGGGTCGGTGGTCGGACAATTTACTCGCAACTGAAATCGTGCCCCCAGGTCGAGTACGACCTGGGCCACCTGCCTAGTGGCCATAACTTCTTGATATCTAATCTCTTATAGAAAAACAAGCAACCATTCCCAAAGCCCGAAAGAAATAACCATTGCGAATTATTGCTTTTCAGCAATAGACCTGATATATTTTAAGTGTTCGGTATATGTTCGGGTCTTGGAGGAGGGACGTGTCGATGCATGAGCAATTGAAGCGGGGCCACCAAAAGATAGGTGAAACGCCGGGGCAGGGGCAAAAGGTCAACCTGAGGGTCATCCGCGAGCCCGGTTTCGCGCCGATGACGGCCAGGAAACGGGAGGTCTGCTGGAAATTCGGGATTCCGCCGCGGGAGTCGCCCTTCACGCTGGGTGAAGATCTCTGCGTGACGCTCAAACCGGGGTCGATCATCCTGCTGACCGGCGCCTCGGGCAGCGGCAAGAGTACGCTGCTCAACCACATCGCCGGGGCGGTCCGTGAGCCGATCTGGGTCGGCCGAGGGCGGTTCCCGGCAAATCGGGCGATCGTCGACGCCATTGCCCCGCGAGGCGATTTGTCGACCACGCTGGAGATCCTCACGGCCTGCGGCCTCGGGGAGCCACGACTGTGGATTCGGCAATTCTCTGACCTGTCGGACGGCGAACGCTTTCGAGCGGGCTTGGCGCGCGCCGTGGGCAAGGCCTTTGGCGCCGAGCCCGGGGCCTGCGCGATCTTCTGCGACGAGTTCAGCGCGATCCTCCACCGCCGGGCCGCGAAATCCGTGGCCTACAACCTGCGAAAACTGGTCACGCGCCACGGCCTGACGCTGGTCGTGGCGACGACCCATGACGACATCATCGAAGACCTGCAACCCGACCAAACCGTTTCGCCCGGCACGACGGAGCCCATGATCGTAGAGCGAAGGGTCCGTAACAGGTCCATGTCGCTGCGGCGCCGAGTGACAATCGAGCGCGGGACAGTGCGGGATTACCGCCTTTTCGCACCCATGCACTATCGCCACCGCGACGGATTGGGCTTCGTGGACAAGGTGTTCCTCTTGAAGGAGCGCGGGACGGGCGAGGCCCTCGGCATTCTCGTCTTTGCCCATGCGCCGATGGAGCTGTCACTACGAAATAGCTCGACGCGGGGCCGATTCACGCGAAATGTCCGACGGCTCAATCGTGAGCTTCGCATCCTGCGCCGGCTGGTGATGCACCCGGACGTTCGCGGATGCGGCCTGGGGCATGAATTCGTCCGCCAGACATTGCCGATGGTCGGCGTGCGGTTCGTCGAATGTCTGGCGGCGATGGGCGAAGTCAACCCGGTCTTTGAGCGGGCGGACATGCGCCGCGTGGGCCGTTGCCCGCTGCCCAAGGGGCGGCTAAAGCTGCTGGAGCGGATGAAAGAGTGGCGCCTCGATCCGTTCGCCGCGGACTTTCCCAGGAAGATCGCCCGCTACCCGCGCGTTCGCAAACTTGTTGAAGACACGGTCCAGGATTGGGTCAACGCGACGCACGGGCGCGGCAAATACAGCGTTCGGGGCAAAGGCGCCTCGCAACTGTCCCAGACCTTTCGCCAACTCCTCGGCAGTCCGCCGATCTACTATCTCTGGGATCGCGACGGCGTCTTTCCGATCCTCGACAACGCCCAGAAGTGCAATCCGGATCGCGAGACGGACGGAGGATCGAAGGTCAACCGCCAACGAAGTGAGTTCGACACCCGCCAACTGCGTGAGAGCAGAGAGCGCCATCGGCCCGACGCGAAGCCGCTCGGCCGGTGCAGGCGTGCCGCGGGGATGACGCCGGAAATGAAACGAAAGGGCCGGAAATAGCGCGCATGATCGACGACGCGCCGTTTGGATTTTCCGCGATCGCAAGGCCGCGCGGTCTATGGTCGGAGCACCGTGGAACCGGGCTGATAATAACGCGCGCTGGGCATGGGGGATCCTCTTTACCTGGCGCGAACTGATCCATCGCTACGCCGGGACAAACGATGCGGACCGGTCGCACTTGACAGTCTGCGCCCTCTCCTGCTACGTTTGATGGGGCGGGGGACCCCGTGCGACGCCGTTTTTACCTGGACCGGCTGCCAGTCCGGGCCGTCAGATTCCGCTCACCAAGCAGGGGGTATTTGGACAATCCGATGCCACGACCCGTGTTTCTATTGACGACCGCCATGGCCGTAGCCGTGGGCATGGCGAGTCCGGTCGCCGCGCGCGATCGGCTTGATTCGGTCGTGACCAAGCCGACGCTGAGTCGCCAGGACAGCGCCGTCATCAAGACGGAAGTCGCGGATCGGGTGAGGAAGCTCGTCAGCGCGGCGAGTGACGCCGATGCCCGCCAGAAGGCCGTCGATACACTGGTCGCTACGGTGCGATTGCCTCAGGTCAGCAAACCGGGGCTCGACGTCTACACGCAAGCCTGTGCCGATGCGTTGAGCCCGCTCATGGTGGACGATGAGCTTGTCGTGGCGTTGAGCGCGGTATTGGCGCTCGTCGCCCTGGAAAATGCGAACACCGCGGACGCACTGTCGCTCGCGCTGAGGTCCAAACACGACGCTGTACGGTTCAAGGCGGCCCGGGGGCTGCGAACACTCCACAAGGACCTTGCCGAACGCCAGTTGGCGTGCCGCACGACTCTGCGGGCCCTGGGCCGGGCCGGGGCTTCAGAGAAGGTGGAGGTGGTGCTCCGGGAGATCTACGGAGCCATTCACTTCAGCGCCGACGTGCCGAATTTCCCTTATGCGGATGAGTGCGCCGCGGCCTTGAGCACCGTCTACGCCGGCCGCCTGGACTTGCTCAACGGGGGCAGTCGCGATGAGTGGAAGGAAGCTCCTAGCTTTGCCTTGGCCGCCGACTGCTACGCGAAAGCGGCGCCCGCCCAGCAAACGAAGCTCGTGCAGCAGTTGTTCGGTTTCCTGGCCATTTACGTGGATCGGTACTGCGACGACTCGACGGCGAAAGAGTACTATCCGACCATCGCGGGGCTGATCGACGATGTCGAAAAGGTTTTCCGTCGAATGTTGCAAAGCTCAAACGTGACCTTGCCCTCCGGGCGTCTCAGCGCGCTGGCCAAGCCGAGCAAACCGGACGCAGGGACCAGGCAACAACTCCGCGCGGCACTGGCAGCCCTCAAGGAAGTCCTGGCGAAGCCGCCGTGGAACCTCTCCTGATGGCCTTGCGGGAGAGCTGACCGGGTTCCACTCCCACCAAATCCCGGAGGATGCTCCGATCGTCGGATCAGCGATGGTCCGCTTTGCTCACTTCTGATAACCTCCTGAATCACAAAGCATTGCAGTGCGATCGTGAGGAGTTGCCTGGCTCACTTCGTCTCGTTTGGCGTAGGCATGACGTTTCGGTGCCCCAGACCGTCCGCTCGGCGCCGACGCGGCGTGAGGAGCAGGGGAGACACCCGTTTCCCTAGAGAGTGCCGGAAGGTCGCCCGCGCGGCGGATTTGGTCACGGCGTGCCCCCCGTCTGCACCTTCCGGAATCAGCAATGCTCCACCACGGGTCTGGCCGTCTCGGCGTGGGCAGGACGCCCATGTCGTTCGACTTGATAGGATGGCCGGTCTTGCCGGCGTAAAACGCCCGCGGCACGGACGGGTGTCCGCCAGGTGCAGGTCCGTGCCGCCCGTAGCTCTTTTTGTGGGTTCAGCTCAAATGAATCGTTTGTCGTCTCAACGGTGCATACCCGCCCGGCGAAGCGCGTCGTTGTTTGGACGTGGCTGCCTCGGGTGGTTTCTGCTACTCGTGGTCGCTCGTGGGGGGCTCTTGTTCGCGACCGATCCCCTGCAACTGGTTCCCGGCGACGTCGCGGGCATCGTGGTGTTCCGCGACGTTTCGGTGACCAGCGCGAAGCTGACGAGATTCGTGCGCCGAATCCACAAACACTATGAGGGGTTTGAGTTCAGCGCCGTGAGCGAGAAGACGCTGGGGCTGGCTGCCGACACGATAGATACGTCCAGGCCGATTGTGGTCATCGTGTCCAAGCCCGAAGGACTACACAACTTTCTAAAACGCAGGGGCCTGGACGAAACGGGGGCGCAGTATCCAGTGGTCGCCTTCACGCCGAAGCAGCCTGCGATGTTGTTGAAAGAACTGCGAAACCGAGAGAATCGTGCCAGGCGCCTGGAGGGCCCGCACGGCAAATACTACTTGCTGATGCGCGACGGCGTTGCTTTTTTCTCGCCCCAGCGCAAATCCCTTCGGATTCTCCGCGGCGTCGGGCCGGAAAGCTCCGTCGCCTCAACTATGGGCAAGGAAGCCAGGTCGATCTGCGAACAAAGCGATGTCTTCGTGCACATCCCGCTGGCTCGATGGCGAGAGAAGATCAGCCCCTACGTCTGGATGGCATCGGGCTTCATCAAGCTGGGAATCGCAGCCCAACAGGCTCCCGCCGAGCAGGAAATGACAATGGCCATGGCGGACTGGTTCGTCGATGGCGCTCGTAAGGCTGTCGACCAGATGGAGACCCTGACCCTGGCCATGGATTTCGACGGCGAGACGTTCGGCCTGTCCCACCGGTTCGCGTTTAATCGTTCCGGCGAATATGCCGAGTACATCCGCCAGGTTCGACGCAGTGGCTTTGATCTTTGGAAACCTCTGCCTGACCGGCCGTTCGTCGTGTTGGGCATTCTTGATTGGCGGTGCCCGCCCGGAAGCTCGCTGCTGTCTCGCTTGAATACGTATTTCTGGAATACGGATTATGCACGGAAAGCCGTGCCCGCCCAAAAGCGTCAGAAGCTTCTGGGCTGTGCAAATGCTTGTTACGGCGGGATGAAGGGCATGCAATTCATCGTGACCTCGCCGCCGAAGGGGAACCATCCACTCCAGGTGTACGGGGGATACGCGACCGACGATCCAGCGGCCTCATTCAAACAGTATTGCTATATCCAGGAGAACTCCCAGAAGGCGCTGGCTGCTCTCGTCCCGGGTGGCGCGGCTTTCACCGGTGATTTCAAGAGGCGTCACCACCAGGAAGTGGATTTCCTTGAGTTTGAGTTCAAGCTGAACCAGGTGCCCGAAGCAATGCGCCATTCGGTGGTGGGCGTCTATGGCGAGGGGGCGCGCGTTCAACACGCCGTGGGCGGCAAGCATGAGGTGGTCTACTCGGTCGCGCAGCCGCCGTGGGGTGTGCTGGATCAAATCGAGGCCATCAAGACGGGGCGGAACGTCGGAAAGAACCCCGCAGTCACGCGAATCCGCAGCCGGCTCCCCGCCGACGCGCAGGCGATTGTGATTCTGGACATCGGGCGATTGATCGGCCTGCTACCGCACCTCGCCCAGGCGGCCCCTGCTGCGGCCAACGATAGCCGCGGGGCCACGGGCCGCGAGGGTCAATCCAAGGCCGAATTGACGAAACCTGGGCCGAAACCGATCAAGGTCGGCCCCCTGCTGGGATGGTCCTGCCTTGCCCAGGACAGTGCCCTGAACTGCCGATTGGTGATCGCGGCGGACGACCTGTTGGAGGCCGCGAACCTCGTCCGTTCTTTGGCGGCCCATCCGCCGGGACCGCAAGCGGAACCGAAATAAGGGCCGTGACGCCGGGCGGAGCAAAGCGGCCGGCTTGACGTTTGAGAGGTTTGGTCCGATCATCCAGCGCTTTATTCACCAGGATTCCAAGGGCGTAACACGCTCAATCGATCACTGTCCCATTGCTACTTGAAGGAGCCATGAAATGACGTTTCGCAAAAATATCGTCGCGCTCTCGTTGCTGACGGCATTCGCCGTGACAAGCCTTGCCCCATCGGCGGCCGGAGCCGCAGAGAGCCATGACGCACTGAAACTGATACCCGCCGATGCGTGGGGCTTTGTCGCAATCCGCTCGTTAGAGGCGGTCGACCAAAGAGCCGCTCAGTTGAATGACATCCTGGGCTTGGGCATTCCGTCGCCGGTGACGCCGATGGCCCTGGGCATGTTGAACGTCGGCGATGTCATCGACATGAAGCGCCCGCTGTGCCTGGTCATGATGGACGCCCAGAAGTTCGGCGGCGCAGGGGGCCCGGGAAGCGCCGCCGTCCTGCTTGTTCCGACGAGCGACCCCAAGGCGATGATCCAGAAGCTCACTCCCCCGCCGCCACCTGAAGGAGGCGAGGGCGAAGATGCCCCAGATGCCGGCGAGCCTGCTGCCGAAGGGATTCAGAAGATCAGCCTCATGGGGCAGCCCTCATATGCCGCGATCAAGGGCAAATACGTCATCGTCGGCCAGAGCCAGGACTGCGTCACGAAAGTTCTGAAAACAAAAAAGACGATGGACGCGGGATTCGCCCCGGCGCGCTCCAAGGCCCTGGCCAAGAGCGATATCTACATCAGCGCTTCACTTCGGGCAGTCGTTACGGCGTACAAAGACATGATCTCGATGATGCTGCCGATGATGACGGCCGCCGTCGATCCTGAGGGCAAAAGCGCCCAGGACCTCATCAGCTTACTCATGCAGATGGGGGCCATCGACATCTCCCTGGGACTCGAGAAAGACGGCCTGGCCCTGTCCTACCTGGTCGTCCCGACGGACGGCAGCGATCTTCAGAAAACCATCAAGAGCACCGAAAACGTCAGCGGCTCATTGCTGACGATGCTGCCCAAGGAGCAATACCTTGCCGCGTTGGGCGCAACGAGCACCTACAATGCGGACGTCGCACCGATGGGCCAGGATAAAATGCTCTCCACGATTCTCAAGAGCGCACAAGTGGAAGGCGTCAACGATGCGGCCATCAAGGTCATTGATGCCGAATGCCTGACCTTGCTCAAATCCTTCAAGTCGCTGGCATTCTGTGTCAGTGCGTTGCCGCAGGGGGCGGAGGGCCTGATCGGCATCACCGTGGCCGTGGAAACGAACGATGCCAAGGCGTTCCTCGCAAGCGCTCGCAAGCTATACGGCGCCATGTGGAACCTCTGTGACGATGAAGACGTCGCCAACGTCAAAGAACACGTCAAGCACGTCGAGGATGCCGAGACGGTCGCCGGCCGAAAGGTCGACACCGTCACGATGAAGCTCAGCGACTTGGCCGAGATGTTCGAGATGGAGGCCGATGATCTCAAGAAGGCGCAGGCCGTCCTGGGGAAGGAGTGCGTATTTCGGTTCGGCGCCGTGGACGACAAGCACTTCCTCTTCGCCTTCGGCGGCGGCAAGGCCAGGCTCGCGAAAGCCTCCGAAGCCGTGACGTCTCGGAGCGGCCCTTCACTCGCGGATGACGAGGGCATCGGGGCCCTGTCCAAGCGACTGCCAAGCCCCAGGTCCGCGGAGGGATACGTCGCGATCGACAACATCGTTCATTTCGCCAAGACCATCGCAAAAACCCTCGGACAAGAAGAGGAGATTCCATTTGACCTGCCTATGCTGAATGCCCCCGTCGCTTTCGGCGGCGCAGGAATCGATGGCATTCAGCAGGCCGACTTTTTCGTCCCGATGAAGCTCATCACCGCCGTCAAAAAGTCCTTCGAGGAGATGACGAAGGCTGAGATGAAGAACTTCGATGAGGATGAAGACGAAGACGCCGGCGACGACGTCGCGGATGAGGAGTGACCTCGACGTCTCCTCGGTCAACGCGTTGTATCCATGCTTCGCCCGTGAGTCCTCTCCGGGTTGCGCGCCGGCCAATTCGACCCCGGCGCGAGGCGGCGCCCGACACATTTGATGAAACTCTACACACGAAAGGGCGACGACGGCGGCACGGTCCTGTTGGATGGAACCCGCGTCCGCAAGGATGACGGGCGCATTGCCGTTTTCGGCACGCTTGACGAACTCAATGCCCACGTCGGGGTGGCCGTGGGCCTGGCTGCGGACCGCGATCAGGCCGGTCCGGTCGCGACGATCCGCCGAAGACTCACCCAGATTCAGAGCGAGCTTTTCTCGATCGGCGCCGAGCTGGCCGCCATCGGCAGTACCAAAGCGCTCCAATCGATCGTCCAGACGACGCCCGAGCAAGTGGCCCGACTGGAGACGTGGATCGACGAAGCGTGCGAACCCTTGGCGCCGCTGAAGACATTTGTCCTCCCCGGCGGGGTTCCGCTCTCCTCTCAGCTTCACGTTTGCCGCACGGTCTGTCGCAGGGCGGAGCGCGGCGTCGTGAGTCTGTCGCCGCAACATGAAGTCAACCCAAACACGCGGGTCTTCCTGAATCGATTGAGCGACTTGCTGTTTGCCTGGGGGCGGTTGGCCAACCACGCCTCCGGCGTCGCCGACGTGCCGTGGCAGAAACCCGAAGCCTGAGATCGCTCTTAGGTCGACACGCGGATGATGCCTATGACGAGGTCCGCAACGGCGCCGATGATTTCCAGGACGCCGCGCGTGGTTGAACTGCTATCATCGTGACAGCCCATAACCAGAAGCGGCGTGAATAAGGCCGTCAACCGGAATGACCAACGACGAATCATGGGGCACATAACCAGACTCCATCTGCGAGGGCCACGTGGTTGTCTGCTTATTATACAACGATGTTTGCTCGCCGATTGCACGGCTGATGCGTCCTCCGCATGAACCGCCACCCTTGTCGCAACAACGCCGCCTCACAGGGACGGCGTCCTTCCGGTTGAGGCTTCGTCAGCTTGAACGGTGCGATGGGCCGGAGTTTTCGGCGCCGTTGTGAGATGGATCGTTAAAGGATCGGGCGTCCTGTTTGGAATCGCTCTGCCGATCGTCGATGCTCTGATTAACGTCGGAGCGAATGTCTTTGAGTTCGTCGCCGGTGTCCTTCAACCCCTTCTTGAACTCGACGAAGCTCCTGCCGAGCGAGCGGCCCACTTCCGGGAGCCGCCGGCCGAAAATGAGCAGCGCGACGATGCCGATGACCAGCAACTCGGGCCAGCCGAGGCTCTGGAAAAATGCCAGGATCGTGGGTCGTAGGGTCATCAGGCACTCCTGAGAGATGACGATGTTGCACTTCAACTATAGCCTACCTCTGGTCCGGCGGCCACGCCAGCGGCAAACGCACGATTGGACGATCCTTCCGTACAGGGGGCCATCGCAACTGCCGATATTACCGGAAGGCATCGCGTCGTGATCGTGGGATGATCGTTCGGATCCGGTGGTCCTCCGCCTCGGAGCGCGGCGCCCACGTCGCCGTGCCGATCTTCCTGCCTCCAACGACCTGAGCGAGATCATCCATGTGTGGCATTGCCGGAATCGCCGGGCAAAGCAGGATCGACGCGGAGCACCGGACCACGTTGGGGCGGATGCTCGACCTGCTCGCCCACCGCGGGCCGGACGATGCCGGCGACTATCTCACCGAAAACGTCGCGCTGGGACACCGCCGCCTCAGCGTCATCGACCTGCGAACCGGCCGCCAGCCGATCTGCAACGAGGCCAAGACCGTCTGGGCGATCGCCAACGGGGAGATATACAACTTCGTCGAGCTTCGCGACGACCTGCTCGCCCGGGGCCACCGCTTTCGGACCGCCGGTGATTCCGAATGCCTCGTGCATCTCTATGAGGAGTTCGGCGACCGACTCGTGGATCACCTGGACGGCATGTTTGCATTCGCCATCTGGGACGACACCCGGCAGACCTTGCTGCTGACCCGTGACCGACTCGGCGTGAAGCCCTTGTTCTATTGGGTGGAACCGTGCGAGGGATCGAGCCTTAACCTGTGCGATCGGCGGCTGGTGTTTGCGTCGGAACTCAAGGCCGTTCTTGCCGCGCCGGGGGTGCGTCGCGAGATCGATCCGACCGCGGTGATGGACTATCTGACGTACGGCTTCATCCCATCGCCGAAGACGATTTTCAAGGACATTCGTAAGCTGCCGGCGGGACATCTGCTGGTGTTCAAGGACGGCCGGGCGACGGTTCGGCGATATTGGGAGCTGCACACCGATCACACCGGGACCAACTTGAGCGATCCTCCCCGGGATGCGGCCAAACGACCACCGGCCCACGGCATGTCTCTCGACGACAGCACCGAAGTTGTCTGGTCTGAATTGCGGCGGGCCACGCGGTCGCGGCTCATGGCCGACGTGCCGATCGGCGCCTTTCTCAGCGGCGGCCTGGATTCCACCGCCGTGGTTGCCGCGATGTCGCAACTATCCCGAAACCGGATTGTCACGGTTCACTGCGGATTCGAGGAGCGCGCCTTTGATGAACGGGAGCAGGCGAGCCGGACGGCATCGCTGGTGGACTCTGAGCATCACGTCGGCATGATCGAGCCCGACGCCGCCGGCATGGTCGATACGCTTGCCTGGCACTTCGACGAGCCGTTTGCCGATCCCTCTGCGATCCCCACGTACTATCTCTCTCGCCACGCCCGCGCGTTTGTGACGGTCGTGCTGTCCGGTGACGGGGGCGACGAGGTCCTGGCCGGATATCGCCGTTATCGGTTCGACCGCGATGAAGAGCGGGTCCGCCGCTGTGTGCCGGCTGGTATTCGACGTCAGGTCTTCGGCCGGTTTGCCTCCGTGTTTCCACGGGCGGCCTGGTTGCCGCAACCACTTCGGATGAGGGCGACCTGGCGAAACCTTGCCACGGATTCGGCGACGGCCCATGCGCTGTCGGTGTCAACGCTGAATCCGAATGAGGCCCGGGCGCTGTTGAATCCCGATTATGCGAATGAGCTTGCCGACTACGATCCGATCGACCACGTCCGAGACCACTACCGCCGCTGCGATGCGCCGGACCATCTCACGAAGTGTCGTTACGTCGACATCCACTTCGGTCTGGCCGACGGGATTCTGACCAAGGTGGATCGGGCAAGCATGGCCCACGGGCTGGAAGTTCGCTCGCCGATGTTGGACCATCGATTCGTGACGGCAGCTTGGCGGATTCCGCCGCGCCATCTGATTCGCGGGCGACACGGGAAAATGCCGCTGCGCCGCGCCGTGGCCCGGCACTTCAACAATGAGGCCGCGGGCCGAGCCAAGTCCGGCTTCGACGTGCCGCTGGACGCCTGGTTTCGCGGCCCGCTGCGGGAACGATTCCTGGACGGTCTTCTGCGGCCCGATGCGCCCCTGCATGAATGGGTCTCGGCTCCTGCGATTCGACAACTGTGGGCGGTGGCCGGCCGGGCCGCTCCCGGCGCCGGAGAGGTGGGGGCGACGCTGTGGAAGTTGACAATGCTCGATGCCTGGAGTCGGCAATTCCGCAGCACGGCCGTCGAGTCGCCTCGCCCGAAGGCAAGGCTGACATGCATCCGCTAGTCGTAAAACATCTTCTGCTGCCGGTCCACGAGCGCCTGCTTGGCCGTCCGATGCCGGCCTATCTTCGCGAATTGGAAGAGAGCCAATGGTGGTCGCCGGGGCAGTTGCGCGAATTGCAGCAGACGAAGCTGCGCCGGCTGTTGCGACATGCCTGGGACAAGTGCGTTTTTTATCGCGACCGAATCCAACAGGCCGGTTTGTCGCCGGACAGCATCACGCTCGATGAGTTGGCCAGGTTGCCCACGACGACCAAGACCGACATTCGGGCGAACACCGCCACGATGATCGACCCGACCGTCAGGGGCGGGCTTCATGCCTACAGCACCGGCGGATCGAGCGGCGATCCGTTGATCTTCCAGATCGACCGCACGCGACAGGCCGCCGATCAGGCGGCGCGGGCCAGGTCGCGGCGCTGGTTCGGCATCGACGTGGGGCAGCGAGAGTTGTATCTCTGGGGCTCACCGATCGAACTCGCCGCGCAGGACCGGCTCAAACGGTTTCGCGACCACCTCACGAATCATAAACTGCTCAATGCCTTTCGGATGTCGCCGCGGCGTATGTCGGATTACATTGACCGAATCCAGCGGTTCGACCCCGTCCACGTCTTCGGCTATCCCAGCAGCCTGGCCCTCTTGGCGCGACATGCGCGCCAGAGCGGCCGGACACTGCGAACGCCGTCGCTCCAGGCCGTCTTCACCACCGGCGAACTCTGTCTGGACCATGATCGAAAGCTGATCGAGCGGGAGATCGGCGTTCCCGTGGCGGACGGGTATGGTTCGCGCGAGGCCGGCTTCATCGCACATCAGTGTCCTCATGGAACCTACCATGTCACGATGGAAAGCGTCGTCACCGAGTTGCTCGACGAACGCGGCCGGCCGGTCGTAGGTGACGAGCCGGGCGAAGTCACTGTGACGCACCTCGATGCGTTCGGAATGCCCTTTATTCGCTACCAAACCGGCGATCTGGCGCGCTGGGCGCCCCACGCTTGTCCATGCGGGCGCAGCCTCCAGGCCGTTCGAGACATTCAGGGCCGCAAGACGGACATGCTGCGTACGGCGGATGGAGGCGTCGCCCACGCGCTGTCGGTCATCTACGTCCTCAGAGACGAACCCGCCATACGGCAATTCAAAGTGGTTCAGCGACCGGACCTTGGTTTGGACGTGACGGTGATTGCCGACGCCATGTTCGACCCGCCTCGGCAAGAGAAGGTGCGGCGCATGCTTCAGCGACGGATCGGTCGCGGCGTCGCGGTCCGGCTCAGGCTCGTCGACCAGATAGTGCCTGATCCTTCGGGGAAGCATCGCTACGTGGTGTCTCAGGCCGACTAAGAGCGATCCTGTCGTACGTCTCGCCCTCGATCAGTTGCCCGGTAAGCAGATCATCGTGGATGATGACACTGATCGCCGCGCGGTAATCGCGCGCCCACCGGACTGCGACACTGCCGGCAAAGGCACCAGCCAGGGCGAGAAGCAGGGCGGTAACGTCGGCGTGTCGAGAGGCCATGTTCAGATGAGCCAGTTGGAAGGCGAGGCAAACGGATCCCGTCGCCAGGATCGTGGCGATGAGTTGCCCGCGCCACGGCCATCGCTTGCTGCGTAGCATCATCACCGCCAAACAGGCACCGATCGCTCCATACCTCAGCAGCTCCCCGCTCATGGCGTAGAACGCGTCGTTGGGTCTGCCGGCGAGTTGCATGGCGAATGGGACTTGACGGAACAGGTCGACCAGGCCCGCATGGCTTTCGGCACCGGGCACAAAGTCGAACGGGACCAGTTCATAGACAGCGCAGAGTATCAGCGCCAGGATCATCGCCGTGTTCTGAAGGCTCCGCGGTAGCTGACGCTCCCCCGACGGCGCGGGTGCCCCATCCCCTCCGGGGGTGGGGGACGGAATCGACCGCGGGTGGCGCTCCCCCGACGGGACAGGTGATGCCATTGCTGCCCTCGCCTTGTCATCGTAGACGGTTTGTTCGCCGCGACCGGGAAAGCCCGTTGCCTGGCCCGCGATCTTCGACCAAGGCAGGGCGCATCCTAGAAGCCACCCGGCGACCCCGCAAAAGACATGGGCGGTGTCCAGGCCGTGGGAGATCAGGAATATCCTGATGACCGTGATCATCGTCGCCAGCGAGACGATGATGAAGCCGATCCAGGCGAACATCATCCCGCGGCGTCGCAAGAACTGCGGGGCCACCCCGATGGCCAGCAGCACCGTGAGGCCCGCATAACCGGCGACGTCGGTTGTCCGATCCAGCGCGTAGTCCCAGCGCATTCGGGCGAGTTCACTTTGGCTTGCTCGTCGGCCTGCCCGCATGTCCCATTCGAACTTGTCCTCCAATCCGTGCCAGGCGGCCAGTGGACTGACATCCGCGTGTCGCACCGCGGCGGCGGTGTGGAATAGATCCACCGCAACGTCGAACGGACGGAGATGAACGAGCAGCACGCCGCAGACCGCCACCTTGGAGACCGCCAGCCACCAGTTCCGTCGAGCCGAAGCCCGGCTTCCCGCCAGGAGGCGCCGGCACTCGCCGTAACCCGCGCCGACGATGATCACGCCGACCCCGGCGCCGAGCACGTTGGTGATGACATCCACCCACGAGGCGACCCGGCTGACGAGCCAGTGTTGGCCGTATTCGATGCCGAAGCTGAACATCGCGGCAAGGGCCACGGCCACGCAGGCAGAGAGAACCGCTCCGAGCCGGGAGCGACGCAGCGCGATGAAGCCCAGAGCGCCGAGGGGGACGTAGAAGGCCAAGTTTGCAAAGATATCCGCAACGCTTATGCCGGTCATGCCGAGGCCGAACACATCGCCCGGTCCCGATCGGTCCGGTGGACTGGTGGTCAGGTCGAAGGGGACGAAAGAGACGTATGCGACGAATCCCGCATAGACCGCCAGCGCAATCTCCGCCGCGTGACGATGCACGGCCCGGATCAATGGCTCGTTTGAGATTCGGACCGCTTCCCCTGGCATCGCATTCGCTCCCGACGTCGGAGTATTCATCGGGCGAATCGCGGCGACTGCCTACCAGAGATAGCGTCTATTGCGGCGGGTTTCGACGAAGAGCCTCGTCCCTCGGATTACGATATCGCTCGTAATCTCTCGGGAACAAGGGGACGCCGTTGCGCCAGGGGTTGGGCTGAGTGGTCAGGACCGCGCCATCGCGCTTTGCCAGGTCCCATAGCGTATCCCGAACGGTTCGGCGGAAATCCTGTTCGGCCCGAAAACGCGCCTCGCGCATCGCGATCTTCACGTCGTCGTCGCGGTCGTCCGCATCCTCCTGTTCGGACGTTGCGTATTCCTCCGGCAGGATCACCGGGATACGGAAGGTCGCCAGGGCCTGCACCGCCTGGGTATCCCAGAGTACGCCGTAGTACTCCGCGTCGGCATCGGTGACTTCCCGCTCCGCGTAGAGAACGCAGAGGCTGCACTCGTGTTGCGATGCGGCTTCGAGCAACTCCAGCCACCTGTAACCGCGCGGGTCCAGGCCGGGATTGCCGAGGAACACCACCTCGCGAATCGAGGGCAGATCATCGAAGAGAAGGTTCCAATAGACCGCGTGTTGTGCCGGCAATTGGGAGACGCGCAGGTCGCGCTGCCTGTCGGCGCCGGGCTGAAGCGCCTCGACGCGAACCACGCAGATTCCGGCCGGGAATCGCCCGACGCTGGGCTCGGCGTTCAGAAGGATGGCGCCGACGCGAGCAGACGCCTCGCTCGATACACCCAGGTCCGCCGAGCGGATGGAGACGACCTGTTCGGCTTCGGCAACGCGATACTTATTGTCGTGGTGTTGACATCCTGCCATGAGGACGACGGGCCACAGGACAACCTGCAAGCCAAGCCACGGCCGTATGCGGCTTCGGAATGTTGTTTTCGGAGCGTCGCCGTGTTGTCGAATCACCATCCGAAGTCCCTCGTCCGTGAGGTCTGGATTCCGGCTTTCGCCGGAATGACGCAACGTGCAGGGGCGCGATCCACTCGGCACACCCGTCGGAGTCCGGTGTAACCGCCGCATCACTGCGGCGGCTCTGAGTCTTATCGGGGGTCGGTGGAAGTGACTTGCGTCCGGGACGGCAATCTACCCGACACCGGTGCGTTCAATAGGTTATTTCCCGGCACTCAATGGGTTGTTTCCCTGCATGAAACAGGTGATTCGCCGACGATTCCGATGCAGCCAGAGATCGATAATTGCGCCGAAAACTCTCGCCGCGGCCGAACTCAGGCTGACCATCCTGCCGTCCGATACCAATAACGATCCTGATTGACCATGACACAGATGACCACCAACAGCATGCTTGCCATCGACCTTGCCGCGCCGCCGAAGATGTCGGCGACCGCGCGGGTGATACCCGCCGAACCTGAGGTACGAGTGCCGCTGGTCCGTGGGGCCATGATCGGGAGGTTTCTCCTCAACTTGCCGCGGGCGGTGTGGATGGTGCTTGACATCGCATTGGTCTTCGGCGGGACCATGCTGGGGCACGACCTCTTCGTCTGGTGGGCACCCATTGCTCATCCGATGGCCGACTACAACCTCTGGATCGCCGGCATCATCATGGCGCCGACGGTTGTGATCGCCGGAAGCATGTTCGGCCTCTACGAAGCCAACACCCTCTGGGCTCGGTCGAGGATCGTCGCCAGATGTCTGTTGACCGTCATCGTCGCGATGGCAACGACCTGGTTGGTGATGCACCTGCTCATGTACTCTCACCTGAGCCGCCGAGCGGCTGCCACCGGCATCATCTGTTTCCTGGTCAGTGGGTCGGTGATCAGGCTTTTGGCCCATCACGCGGTGAGCGAGGTGCGCCGGGGGCTGCTGGTCCTGGGACACGGACCATTGACCGGCACCATCATCCGCTCGGTCCGGCGCGGTGCGGTGCCGGGCTACCACCTGGTGGGCGTGGTCGTTTCCGACCTCCGCGAAACGCGAAACGGCGGAGACAGCGACATTCCCATCGTCGGCCGAATCGACGACATCGAGGCGCTCTGCCGGCGGTTTGAAGTTGCCGAGGTCGTCGTCGCCGAGACGGCATCCCGCAACCCGCAACACCTCCGGGCGGCCCTGGCGTGTCTGCGACTCGGCTGCCGCGTGATCCATGAGACGACCTTTTATGAAACGACGTATGGCAACGTGCCGGTGTCCAACATCACGCCCAACTGGTTCCTGACGGCTGATCTCAAAGGCCAGTGCCAGGAACACATGGTGTGCAAACGAATGCTCGACTTTGTGGCGGCCGGCGCCGGCCTCCTGCTAACGGCCCCGCTGTTTCTTCTCATTGCCCTGATCATCCGATTCAGGGACAAAGGGCCCGTGTTCTACTGCCAGACCCGTGTTGGGCAAGGCGGGCGACCGTTCACGGTCTATAAGTTCCGCACCATGCGCCGCGACGCCGAGGCCGACGGCTCGGCCTGGGCCCGGCCCGATGACCCGCGCGTCACCCCGTTCGGCCGCCTCCTGCGAAGAACCCACCTGGATGAGCTGCCGCAACTGTGGAACATCGTCAAAGGTGAGATGTCTTTGGTCGGCCCGCGACCCGAACGGCCGGAGTTTGTGGCCCCGCTCTCGTCGCTGATTCCATTCTACGAGGAACGCCACCTGCTGAAGCCGGGCCTGACCGGCTGGGCGCAAATCAACTACCCCTACGGGTCCACCATCGCTGACGCTCGGTGCAAGCTCCAACTCGACCTGTACTATCTCAAGCACATCTCGCTGGAACTCGATCTGATCATCCTGCTACGCACGATGGGGGCACTGTGCCTCGGCTCTCGCCAGATCAAACGGCGTTGAAAGAGCCATCACGGCGCCTGCTTCAGGGTCAGCTTACCCGCCTGCCAATCTTTCCAGCGGCTCTCGTACGCATCCAGTTCACGAATTGTGACCGTCTCGGTCGGAGACGCGATGAGGTAGGCCGATTCCAGGCTGTCTCCCGTCGCCAGCCGAAGGGCGGCCCTGAATCCGTTTTCCACCGCATCAAGGTAGTTGAAGGTAATCATGGCCGTGATTTCCCCGCTACGCATGCGCGCGAAATACTTCGGAGAGCCGTTGCACAACACCATGCCGCAACCCAACGGGAGCAACCGATCCGTCGGCCGAAGCATCCGTAGGGGCCAATCCTCGAGGAGCACCCAACATCCCACGCGAGGGTAGAGGCGGGATTGCTTCCGGACCAGTTGAACTGCTTCAACCGAGTTTCCCTGACAATCGATCTCACGCAGGATGCGGTAGTTGCCGACGGTCGGCAACGTCTCGCCAAACGCATAGAATCGACCGCGATAAGCCTCGTGCCTCTGGCCGCCGTGGAGGACCATGACCGTTTGCGTGTCCGGCGGAATGGCAAGCCGGCAGGCCTCTGCTGCGCTGCGGCCGACCTGAGACTCTGCCGGCCCGCAGAACACGGCGCGGCCGGATTGCGGGCAGTCGCGTCCGATGGTCACCACCGGCCGGCCCGCCTTGACGAGCCGGTTGATCTCCATGCCGACAGCCATCGCATCGATGGGGACGACGCAAATCGCGGTCGCATCGGTTTGGAGCAAGCCTTCGAGGACGGCCTGCTGGCCGGTCGGGGTGGGGCTCTCCGGGGCAACCACCCTGAACTCGGCGTAGGGGTACATTTCTTCGAAGTGACGCGCCGCGGCAGTGATGATCTGCCAGGTGGGCTCGTTCTTGCCCTCGGCGACCACGGCGATTCGAACCGTGAGCCGCTCGGCCGGTCGGTGTGGATTGCTCGGGCGATCCCAATCACAGACGCCGGCCGTCAGGATCAGGAGGGTCGCTGCGGCAGCGCTGGTCGACGCGAGTTGGCGGTGGAGAATCATTGCTCGTGTGTGCTCTGGACCGTCGGAACTTTAGTGCGACGCAAGAGGGTCTGGCCCCGGTGCCCCGAAAGCGCTCAGGGGCCGACGATGGGGCGGCCCCAGAATCGTTGACCCGCCATCATGCCAAAAGCGGCGCCGCATACATCCGCCAGCCAGTCGCTCATCTCGTTCGATCTGCCGACCAACGGCTGGCTCAGTTCGTCTACGATTGCGTAGATGAGAAGGAAAGCAAGCCACCCGAGCCATCGCCTCGATGCCAACATTCCAGGACGGTTTTCCAGTCGCCAAGCCGTCGCCAGGCCCAACGCGCAGTAACCGCAGGCATGGAGAATCCAATCGCTGACACCCGGATGCGACGGCACCGCCCTCGGCGGCAAGTGGGTCACGATGAAAGCGGCGGCAAGGCTCGCCAGCCAGAGTTGCGTGCGCCGCGTTTGTCGGATCGGCGCCATCTACGGGCCCGTGCCGGCGGCCCTGGTTTCGAGGGTGCTCGCCGGCTTCGGTGGGGTCGTGAGGATCGGTGCCGAAACGGCCTCGGGCGGTGCTTCCACGGGGTCGGTTTTCAGCATGGAGATGAGTTCATCCGCCAAAGCGAGGTAGTCTTCCGCGCCTCGGCTCCTCGGGGCGTATTCCAGGATCGATTGTCCGTGGCTGGGACACTCGGCGAGTTTGACGTTTCGCCGGATGCGGGTTTCGAGAATGCGGGCATCACGCCACGGCACCGTCTGGTCCCGCGAAGAGTCCAGGAACGCCGCCAGGTCCGCGACGACTTCACCCGACAGTCGCGTTCCCGATTCGTACATACACATGAGGACGCCCAGGACGCGCAACTGCGGGTTGAGCCGCCGGCTGACCAGAGAGACGGTATCGAGCAGCTTGCTCACGCCCTGAAGGGCGAGGAAGTGCGGCTGCATGGGGATCAGGACATGCCTGGCGGCGCTCAACGCGTTAAGCGTCAGGACACCAAGCGACGGTGGACAATCGAGCAGCACGAAGTCGAAGGGCCAGGGCTGACCGGCGAGGACGTCGCGCAGGATCACCTCTCGGCCGACCACGCTCACGAGCTCCACTTCTGCGGCGGCAAGGTCAATCTGAGACGGCACGACGGCGATGTGAGTCGAACATTTGTGGATGGCCGATTCGAGCGGCATATTTCGCGTGAGGACTTCGTAGATGCCGGAGCCGCGCGCGTCGCCGTCGATGCCGAAGTGGACCGTCAAGTGCCCCTGCGGATCCATGTCGATCAGCAGGACGCGCTTGTCCCGATGTGCCAAGCCTGCTCCGAGGTTGACCGCCGAGGAGGTCTTCCCAACCCCTCCTTTTTGGTTGATGATGGCGATGCACTCCATTGCGTCCACTCACCCGCCGGGGGCGTCCCACCCGAAAGCACCTCCGGGATTCGATAATGAGAATATACCCCTTTGTGGCGGGATCGACCAGGATGAACGTGTTTTTGTAGATCAGGGCACGGCCGCACCACCCCAACCAGAAGGATTTCCCTGGTGGCCGGCAATGGGACGTCGGCGGTCCCGCTTCTCATCCTCAGCGAAGAAGGACGGGGGTCGTGATGTCGACGAATGACTCTCTGGGGGGCATCAGCGTCGAATCAGGCCGTGGGGCCGGCGTCGAATCGCGGCAGCGCTCCGCACGCAGCGGCTGCCGTAAGTCGAACTGCCGGGCGAGAAAACACGGCGCAAAAAAAATGGAAGGTGCCGCCGTGGCTGGAGCACCTTCCATCGATTCGATGGTCTTCAGAATATCCGAAGACCTGGCCTCGATCTCCGGCGACCCCGATGAGCGGAGCCACGATGCGGAGTTCAAGGCCGAGTTTGGCCGGCTACGACCGCTTCTTCTTGCGGCGTTTCTTCGCGGCCTTCTTCTTGGTGGCCTTCTTCTTTGTCGCCTTCTTGCGACGTTTCTTCTTGGCGGCCTTCTTGGTCGCCTTCTTCTTTGTGGCCTTCTTGGTGGCGCGTTTCTTACGACGTTTTGCCATATGCGTCACCTCCTTTCTATTCAAAAAAGTCTAGGGTAGGCCAAAACTTTGTCAACAAGAAAGTTGGCCGAATCCCGCAAAATATTTTTCGGCATCGACGGCGCCCTACATGACTAAACTCGACGCCGAACCACAGAGATTGACGCCGGACTCGATTCCGCGAACGCTTTACAACTCCTCTTCGAGTGTGTCTTCGACTGATGATCGGCGCGCCCTGCCATGCTCTGAACGGCATCTCCACGCGCCTGATTCGCGGGTTGTCGACCTGCGTCACGACTCGCAAATCGCGATTCGACGGCGCCCGAATTGCGCGATGTCGGCCCGAACATCGCCTGATCAAACCGCTGCAAGAAAGAAAAGTGCTCCATCGCAACATCCTGAAATTACATAACTTATTGCCTTTTTGCCGTGAGGATCGAGGGTGTATTGTTCGGAATCGGTGTCCTCCATTCTTATCTCAGTGCGATCGCTTCCACCTCCACTGAAGATGGCCGAAATCGCGCCGCACGCAGGTGCGCATCGAAGGGCCTGCACGGCGCCCCGTCATCGGCAAGCGTGTCGCGCGAGTGCGTCGGTCGGCACCGTCGCGGCGATCATCACACACAGCCCGCGGGAAATCTCTTCGTCGGGAGGAATCACTTGCCCAGGGGTGGTGGCGGCCCGATTCGCGGTGGAACCGGACCGACAATGGGCTGGAAACCGACGTTCTGATGGCTCTCAAATCGGCTCGCGTTGCTTGGGCACGCCCCTTCGAAGGGGGACTCAACGCAGCGCGTCCCAAGCGACCCGGCCCGCATCGAACACCGGCCCCTCGGTGCAGCACAGCGCATAATGCCAGCCTGCGCTCCCATAATCATCGTGTACTGGCAACGCGCACGACTGGCACGTCCCCATGCCGCACGCCATGACACGCTCCATCGCCAGCTCACACGCCACCTCGTGCTTGGCGCAGATCGACGCCACGGTGCACAGCATTGGCAGAGGTCCGCAAGCGTAAACCGAAACACGGAGCGGGTGCGCCAACTGGGCAAAATAGCGCAACATACCGTCTGTGACCCGCCCTTTCAGTCCACAAGAGCCGTCATCAGTCGTGATCATCGTCGGTAGGCCCCACGCGGTGAACTCCTCCGCGCACAAGCCGAATTCACCCTCCGCCGCGGGCTCGTCGCACAACCGTATCGGCAGCACGTCGCGGCTCTGCGCTCCATAGATCATAGCGCAGTTGCGGTGTTGTTCGCGGAGAACCTGGCCCCACCATCGGATCGGCGGCAAGCCGACACCACCGGCGACCAACAGGATGTCGTTGTCGGAAGGCGGTGCCGCAAAGCCGCGGCCCAAAGGTCCGAGGATGTCCACGTGGTTGCCGGGTTCCAATGCATCGAGCCATGTCGTTGCTGGGCCGACGACCCGGCCGATGAGGTCGATCTCGCTGGTCATTCCATCTCTTCGCAGGCCGCCGATGCTGAACGGTCTTCGAAGCATCACGTCGCTGAATGTGCTGTTTTGCTTAGGTTTCGTGCCGATTGTCGGGCCTTGGCGCGATGCGCCAAGTCGCGCGGTTCCGTGACCTTGCGGCGCGTCGCACAGGACTTGGAGGAACTGCCCCGGCACTGCACTTGGAAAGTGATCGACTGCGAGGGTGATCTGAAAATGTTCACGACACAGGGAGCGCCTGCCGCGAGTCCTGGCCAGGAAAATGCCGGAGCGATCTTGCATCGTTGGAGGCCGATGCTATCGAAGCCATCATGGATGACAACAGTTGCCAATTCGGGTTGTGTGGTTGGTCGCGAGTTTGTTGATGGAGGAATGGCGGGTGTGGAAAAAAGAACCTCCGGCCCAAAACCTCACGTTTTGAGCCGGAGGAGCGCCACGGCTGAAGTAGCCGTTAACTGTGGCGATTGGCCTCTACTTGACCGCACCGGCGAGACCGCCGATACACCAGCGGACTCTAGCAAAGGCCCCGCTCCCTGTCAACGGCGGATTTGGAGAATCGTGGGCGCCTGCGATAACATGTAACATTGTAGAAACACTAATGTTACGATCACACGATCGAGCGGTGCACACAAGTGGTGATGCCGAATGAACCTGTGAAAAACAGCCCCGAAAAGCTTCGGAATTGACCGTTTTGCGTAATATTCCCCAATTCTTTGGGTACAGGGCCATCTTGGCGATTACTTTCGTTATTACAATGAGTTATGGCGATGGAACACTTCGAGAGGTCGGATCACCAATCTGGCCGACGACGAACTGTGTGTCCGCCCGAACGAAGGCCTGGGCCACGGTCTGCTGCTTGAAAGAGCACACATCCCCTCGTATCTTGCGTCGTGTCTTCCCATAGCCTCCCGAACAAAGAGCCCATCCAAAGATGTTCGACGCCTTAACCGACAGATTCAGCGACGTCTTCCGCAAAATGCGCGGTCGCGGCAGGATCACCGAAGCCAATGTCCGCGAAATCATGCGGGACATTCGCACCGCCCTGCTCGAGGCGGACGTTCATCTCGACGTCGTGAAGTCATTCACCAAATCCGTCACCGACAAAGCCATCGGTTCGGAAGTCATCAATACCCTCCACCCGGATCAACTCATGGTCAAAATCGTTCAGGACGAGTTGATCGAGTTGATGGGGCCGGTGGACTCGCGGATCCCCTGGGTCTCAGGGGCGCCCACGATCGTTTTGATGGCGGGGCTCCAAGGTTCGGGCAAGACGACGACCTGCGCCAAGTTGGCGAAGTACTGCCTCGACCGCGGCAAGAAACCGCTCCTCGTGGGAGCGGACCTGAAGCGTCCGGCGGCGATTGACCAGATCGAGGTGTTGGCCGCGCAGTTGGACGTGCCGTTCCACACGGAGCGCGGTCACGAGAATGCCGTGAAGGTTTGCCGCAACGGCGTGATGGCCGCCCAGCAAAAGTTGTTGGATGTCGTCATCCTGGACACCGCCGGGCGTCTGGCGATCGACGAAGTCCTGATGGCCGAAGTCGCCAACATCGCTCAGACGGTCTCGCCGCATCAAATCTATCTCGTGCTGGATGCGATGACCGGGCAGGATGCCGTCAACACCGCCAGAGAGTTCAACGACCGGCTCGAACTCGACGGCGTCATCATGACCAAGTTCGACTCCGACACGCGCGGCGGGGCGATTCTTTCGGTCAAGAGCGTGACCACCAAGCCGATCAAGTTCATCGGCGTCGGCGAGAAACTCGACAGGCTCGAGGAGTTTCACCCGGACCGCATGGCCGGCCGCATTCTGGGGATGGGCGACATCGTCTCGCTGGTGGAGCAGGCCCAGCAGCAGGTCGATGTCGACGAGGCTGCGCGGCTCGAAGCCAAGATGAAGAAGGGTGACCTGAGCCTCGACGACTTCATCGGCCAGATGGACAAGATGATGGGGGGGCGTTCACTCAAGGATCTGCTCAAGATGATTCCGGGCGTCGGGGGGATGATGAATCAGGCCGACATGCAGATCGACGAGGGCGAAGTCAAGCGGATGAAGGCCATCGTCTCTTCGATGACGCCGAAGGAAAAGGCCAACCCAAAGGTACTCGACGCATCCCGGCGACGGCGCATCGCCCGCGGGAGTGGGAGCGCGCCCGAGGATGTCAGCGGCCTTTGCAAGCAGTTCCTTCAGGCCCGTGACATGATGAAGCAGATGGCGGGCATGTCGCTGACCGATCGCATGAAGTTCGGTTCTCAATTCGCCCAGATGTCGATGGCCGGCGGCAAAATGCCGACGCTGAAGGCCAAGTCCCGCACGCGTCCCACGCCTTCGCGGAGAGACCGGCGCAAGGCCCGAAAACGGCGGAGCCGATAGGCCGTTTCGGCGCTGGCGTAGATTGATCCTGAAACATACGGCCGAGACGGCCGTACCACCCAAACTTCACGACGCTCTCCGTCCAGTGCCGGTCTTCGAGTCACTCCACGAGCATCAGGGACAGTCCTTCCTCGCAGATCGCCTGGAGTTCGGTCGCCATCTCCGAAGCCTCGACGGTGTAATGCGCGGTTCCCCGCCCTCGCACGAGTCCCGCGAGAAACTCCTTCGCCCCGGACGAAGTATCATTCCCGCCATAGAACAGCGTGAAGACGGAGATTCCCATGGCGTCCGCGTTATCGGCCGAGTTGACCGCCCAGTCGGCCAGGTCCTGATCCGAGTACCCATTCAGGCTCGAGTTGGGCATGCCGTCGCTCACCACGATGATCGCCGGAGGGTATGGCGAGTCCAGATTCTGAAGCAGACCGATTGCCGAGTCGAGGCCGGCCCCGATGTTGGTGCCGCTGCACGGCGGCATGCCCGACGCGCCACATCTATTCAAGCCTGTGATGCTGTCAGACAGCTCTACGTAGGCATCGTTCACGTTCATCATCGGAGTAATGACCTTCCCGTAACCCGTGAAGGCCACCAGGCCCACCTGGGTGTCATCACCCGTGTGCTCTTTGATGCAGTCCAACAGCGCCTGGTCGGCCAACTTGGCTTCGTCCAGCTCGTTCTTGAACGAGCCGGTGATGTCCTGCGTGATCGCGATGTTCCAGGGCTGGATCGTCCCAAAGGTCGCCGTAGCCGAGGCGCTGATGTCGGCGGTCTGAATCCCCATGGCCCGCGCGAAGAAGAGCGACGCGGGATTCCCGCGAGCCTGACTCATCTGCGTGGTCACCCGAACGGCATCCGGGGAATCTACGTCAGTGTCGGCCGCGGGGGTGAAATACCTGGCGTTCTTATCCCAGTGGCCCAGCACGATGTCTGCCTCCTGCGTGTCGGGTGTCGCCATGCCGTCGTGTTTGGCCACGTACTCCAAGACCCGTGCTCGTACTGCCACGGCACCCCCGCCGATGGCGCTGGCCCCCGCCAACGCCGACACATCGGCGGCGTTTTGCAACTCGGATTGGATGCCGTACATGTGGCCCACGTCAACGGCCAACGCCACGAACGACAGCAGGACCACCGCCGAAACCGCGGTGCCGATCGCGGTCACGGCACGTCGCTTGTTTGGATAGACCGTGGCGCAGCCACGGCGTCCTGGATGGAGACGTAACATGGGACGCAACCCCCGTATGCAAAAGTTTATTCATCCCTGTGTCCAGAACTCCGCGTCCGACGGAGACCTGGGCGGCGTGGCAATCCGCCATTGCGACGGACCCATCGCTTTGCGTCCCACCCTTACGGATAGTTTGCCCGCACAGTCGACCAATTAAGAAATGTGTACGATTCAGAATCCCGGAATGCCAATGACAATTGGCAGGCAGCATTCGGCTGGATCCTAAATCGTTTTTTCTCGGACAAGCGTGAAGACTTGTCCACCGCGTCAGGATCGTCGGATACGGAGCGAACGCTCGATTTGTCCGGTGCCGATTCAGGGATGCCTGCGAGGCTGCGATTATCGGCAAATCTCGCCGCCGCCCGCCGCTTCGCCCTCGCCGAGTCGGTTATCGGCGGAACCCATGGAGTGATGGGCAGTCGCCCCCATTTACAAAGTTCCGTATCCATGACAAGACTGCCCGAGCCGTAGGATGGGTCATTGGACCCATCTGCTGAAACGTTCCGACGGCGGACGAACGACGGATCGAAACCACGTCGCCGGCGCGTTCGCAACGGTTACAAACCGGCGCCCGAGAGACCAGTTACAAACCGGCGCCACAGAGACCGGTTACAAACCGGCACCACAGAGACCAACAGATGGGTCGTATGACCCATCCTACCCCTGCTTTCTCCGCGCGCATGCCCGGCTGAAGCCGGCTGAGAGGTCAATGCCCTTCTTTTGTGACCTTTCGTTGTGGTAGGCGCCGGCCCGATCGTCCGCCTCGCCAAACCGGCGCGTTTCAAGCGGACATGAGAATGCGCCACAAAGACACCGGCCGGTTTCTCGCCGGCTATTGCAGCGGGAAACTCCAGAGCTCCCAACCGTTAACATGGTCATTGGCGGTGAAGAAGAGCCGGCCGCCGCTGACGGTCATGAACTGCGGATTGGACGAGGCAATACCAGGGGCGATGTCCGTGATGGGCATCGTCCCTGCTGCGGTGCCGTCCGAACGCCACAGTTCCACGCCGACATTGACGTCGTAGGCTGCGAATACCGCGCCGAAACCGGGTCCGGCGTCCACGATGAAACTTGGCAGGGAACTCAGAGGACCGGGCACCAGGTCGGCGACCATGACGGTGCCCGCGGCGGTTCCGTCGCTGATCCAAAGTTCATCTCCGTGGGGCCCGTCATTGGCCGCAAAGTAGAGTGTGTCGCCGACACCCGCCAAGTGGCGCGGGTTGGACGTGATGGCACCCGGCCGGATGTCCCTGACCAACTGCGTGCCGGCAATGGTGCCGTCGCTCTTCCAGAGCTCTCGCCCATTGCCCGTGCCGTCATCGGCGACGAAGAAGAGCACTCCGCCGGCGCCGGTCAATTCCTGCGGCTCGGAACCGTCCGCTCCAGGGAAAATGTCCATAAGCATGGACGTCCCGGCCAACGTGCCGTCGCTCATCCACAACTCTTCGCCGTTGATGCCGTCGTCGGCGGCCATGTACAGCGTTCCGTCGACATTGGTTAGCTCATAGGGCGAGGTGGTGTGATTAGGCCAGATGTCGGCGACCAGCGTCGTTCCGGCAAAGGTGCCGTCACTCTTCCAAAGCTGGTGGCCATTCGCGGTCGTCGGGTGGTCGTCGTCCGACTGCCTGCCGAGAAAGGCCTTGAAATAAAGGGTGCCGCCAAAGTCGGTCAGAAACTCGGGCGAGGAGGAAGCAGCGGGGGCGGTCCGAATGTCACGGACGAGGACAGGTAGGCCGGTGACCGAGTCGAGCTTCCAGAGTTCCACGTCGGCGCCATTTGATCCGTTTGTGGCAGCGAAGAACAGCGTCCCACCGGCGTTAGTAAGAAAGCGAGGTATTGACCCGAAGATGCCTGGGCGCAGGTCGTCCACCAAGCTGGTCCCCACCTGTGTGCCGTCGGTCTTCCAAAGTTCCATACCCCGCATACTGCCGTAAAGGAGACCATCGGCGGCGAAGAAAAGCGTGCCGTTCACGTCGGCGAGCGAATTGGGCACGGCGCTGCCGGGTTGCGATTGAACGTCCTTGACAAGGGTTGTGCCGGCCTCGGTGCCGTCACTGCGCCAGAGCTGGCGGTTCATGCCCGTGGTGGTGGCTTCAAACAGCAGCTTGCCGTTGAGGTCGGTCAGTGAGCGCGGAGCCGAACCAAGAGATGAGCCGGGTCGAATGTCTGTCACACGGTTTGTACCGGCCATTGTGCCGTCGCTTCGCCAGAGTTCCAGTCCACCCGTCTCATCGGTCGCCGCGAAGAACAGAGTTCCATCGACGTCCGTGGGTTCACGGATGGACGGCGGGTTGCCAAACGGGTTGAAGTTCAGTCGCGGCACGTCAGACACGCGAACCGTCCCAGCCTCGGTGCCATCGCTCCTCCACACCTGGACGCTACTGCTATTGACGTGATCACCGTTTATCAATTCGTTCGCGACGAAGAACAACACCCCGTCTCGATCGATCAACAACGCGGGGGATGAACCGGCAATCGGCACGAACTCGTGGTCCACATCCCGAAATGAAATGTCTTTCACGAGTACGGTGCCGGCCTCGGTTCCGTCGCTCCTCCAGAGTTCTCGGCCGTGGTCAGGGGTACTGTTGTCCTGAAACTCCATGATGCCGTCGTCCGCCGAGAAAAACAGGGTACCATTGACGTTGGTGAGCCCCCTGGGCGAGGATGATTGCGTAATCCCGGAACTGCCCTGAGGGTCATCGTTGATATCCTTGACCAGTTGCGTCCCCGCCGTCGTGCCGTCGCTCTTCCACAACTCCACTCCATGGCCCATGTCGATGGCAGTGAAGAACAGCCGACCGCTGGAGGGAGTCAAGTGTCCGATGGCGGAATCCATTGGACCGGGAAAGATATCCGCCACGAGCTGTGTGCCGCTTGCGGTGCCGTCACTCTTCCATAGCTCCACGCCGGCCGCATCGGTGAAGGCGGTAAAGAAGAGCGTGCCGTTCGCATCGGTCAAGTGTTGCGGCCCTGATGAGCCCGCCCCCGGAAGGATGTCGCTGACCAACGTAGTCCCAGCGGCGGTGCCGTCGCTGGACCAAAGCTCGCTGCCATGCATACCGTCGTCCGCACGGAAAAAGAGCTTGGCACTCGGAATGTGAACCGATGCGATCTGTGGCCCGCGGACCACGTCGGAGCCCGGCGAACCGAGGATTGTGAACACCAGGCTGCGGCCCACGGCGAGTTCGGCGGGCCATGAATTGTCCGGGCCGGGCCGAATGTCTTTGACCAGTCTCGTTCCGGCCGCGGTCCCGTCGCTCTTCCACAACTCGACGCCGTGGGTACCATCGTCGGCGACGAAGAAGAGCGTGCCGTTAAGATTGGTCAGTGAGGTCGGCAGCGAGCTGCCCGGTCCCGGGAAAATGTCGCGGACCATCCGTGTGCCCGCCTCGGTCCCGTCCGTCCGCCAAAGCTCGACCCCGCTGATGCCGTCGTCGGCGAAGAAGAAGGCGCTGTCGCCGATGACCACATATTCCGCCGGTGGGTACGCGAAGCGTCCCCATGGGCCTGGCATGTTTCGCAAGTCATCGACCAAGCCAGGGGCCGTCGCGCGTGCCTGTGGCGTGAGAACACATAGAGACACAAGGCAAATCGCCCCTGCGACGCGCTTCCCGATGGCGCGTGTCGTTGTGGACATCTTCCAACTCGCGTCCACGGTCTGTTGATGCCGCTCGGAGCAATGTGAAGAAATGCATGAAGCGATCATGATTCAATTCTCCGGGACGAGGCTGATGGGGAACTGGTCATTTACCGTGCGGAAAGGAACGTCTGGGGCGCCCGGGAGAGGAAGGGTATCCATCCGCCCCCAGGTGCCGCGGACGTCACGACCAATGGGATCCTCCTGCTCGAAATAGGTTCCCTGGCCAAAGTCGACAAACCCGGCGTGGCCGTCGGCATAAGACACCATGAAGAATCCCCGTTTCTTGTGGTTGCCGGCCAGTTCGCCGAGGATATCCGCGAGCCCTCCGGCCCCAAGACCCCCCCACACCTCATTGGTCCAGAGTGTCTGGTAGGCGCGCGCCTCCATGTAGGCCAGCGTCTGTGATGGAGCGGGGATGTCTTGTGCCGAATGAGCATAGATGCCGAGAATCTTGCCGTCACTGAGTGTCAGGTTGTTTTGGCGGAAAGAAGTCCCGTCCGCCTTGAAGTAAGATCTCTCCGTCTCGCGAGCGTCGGAAGCGAAGCCCGGCCAGAGTTGCCAGCCAAGGTCCTGGCCCAGACACTGAAACTCCTTGAACACCGACCTGTCGCCGGGAGCCGTTTCCGTGTTGGGGTTGTCCGGGCCGTACAGCAACCGATCGAATGGCCGTGTCCGCGGGTCGAACTGCTCATTCCAGCCGACGTAGTTCATGTCGCCTGGTCCGCCGCCGTATTCCGCGTAGCCTTCGAACCTGAACTGCAGCGCCACCGGGTGCACCGGACCGAGGATGTTGTTCGGATCACGCTCCGCGTAGGTATGGGCGAGGTTGATGATCGTCCGCAGGTTGCCCAACTCAGCTTGGCGGAGAGATACTTCTCGCGACTGGGCGAAGGCGGGCAGCAGCAGAGCCGCTGTCGTCGCGAGGGCTGAAGCTCCCACAAGAAGCTCAATGAGACTCTGACCGCTCCGATTGCGAGGTGGTGAAGACATCGATTGTTCTCCTTGTCAGGACTGGATTGTTCGGCCCGCCCTTACGCCAATCAGGCGGGGAGAGCGCAAACCACCCCAGGGGGGAGTGAGAAGCCTCCTAGCTCCCGCGGCTCGCGAGTGAATTATAGGGCAAACCATGTGTCCAAACAACGGACAGAGTGACCTTTCCGACGCATCGTGGACACTGGGTTAAGGGGATTCATCATAGGCTCCGAAGTCGGCTGGGCCCATGTAGACCTCGGCCGAGTGCGGTCATCTTCACGGCCAAGCGGCCGCGTTGTGTAGTGCGCACTTGACATCGCCAAAGTCAAGGCGGGTTGCGACACAACGAATCACCGAAAGCATCAATGCACATCACTCGTCGCCGCCCCGCTTGCTGTTTCATTGCGGCGGGGACAGGCTCCTCGCCGGGCGGAGGCCGAGGTTGGCTGAGCGGTACTCCGGGGGGGCGCTGGTTCGACAACTGGAGCGTGCCTGGTCGGCGGTGTCCTGAAAACCGCCGCCTCGGATGACGCGGAATCCTGCTTCTCCTAAGCCCGCCTCGCGCTTGCCGCTGCCTTTGCTGGCGCGAAGCGTGTAGGGTCCGTAGGCGTCGTAGCACCACTCCGCCACGTTCCCGGCCACGTCGTGAAGCCCGAATGCGTTGGCTTGAAACCGTCCGACCTGCACGTGGCAGATTCCATAGCCATCGGCCCGCCATTCTGCGTGGGCGCCCGTGCCGCGTGGGCCTTGCTGGTGGACCGGGCCATGACTGGCCCGGCTCGGATCAACGTGGTCGGTTTCGTCCGCCTGGTTCGCGGCGCCCTTGAGCGATGCTGGCGAGTCGCCGGTCCACCAGGGCGTGCTTGTGCCGGCGCGGGTGGCATACTCCCACTGGGCCTCGGTCGGCAGAGCAAGTCCCAACTTCCACGCGGTTGCCTCACAGATGTCCCAAGTCACGTTCTCAACCGGATGCAGAGCCAACATAGGGGCGCCCCTGGTTGTGTCGAATGTCTGGAACAGACTCGGGTTTTGGCGGGTCGCCCTCTGCCATTGTCCCTGGGTCATTTCGTACTTCGAGATGAAGAATGGGGCGAGAGTGACGGAGCGCATGGGGCCTTCATCCGCCGCGGCCATCGGGTCAACGATCGCCGCTTCGGCCGAGTCCTCCGCCGAAGGCGCCACGGCGCCCATGCGAAACGTTCCCCCGGGCAAGAGTACAAAGACCAGACCCGTAGCGTCGGTGAGAAGCAGTTCGCCATTGGGGCCGCGTTGCGGCGGTTTGCCGGTCTGGAGATGTCCGAACTCCCAAAGCCCGGTTTCGGAATCCTGCCCGAGCGGAATCAAGCCCATCTGCGGGGTGATGACGAGGCTGAGATACTGCGGGCACTTGGAAGGATCGGCGATAGAGGCCACTGCCTTCTTCCACTCCTGTTCATGGTCGGTGATGGACAGGAGCTTCACGCTCTCGGCGAAGTCCAATCGCCGGCGGACATCCATAAACACGCCGGTCCGAGGGTCAAAGAAGTCAGAGAGATTGCTGACCAACGAAAGCAGCACGTCGTGCTCCAGGCGGTCGGCCCGATCCTTAAAAATGCAGAAGTGCTTCCTGGGGATCAGCGCCATGAGCTGTTGCTCTTCCTTTCCCAATTGTCGCATCGTTACGGGTGGACTTTCCTGGACGGCGCGCACGCCGCGGCTGCCGCTTTCGCTTTCCGTATTCGCCGGGTCACTCCGCAGCTTGGCCATCATGCGCCGGACTTCATTCAACTCCTCGGAATGTCGAATCGCCGTGCGATTGGAGTCCTGCACGAGGTTGAACTCGAGCGAGCGCTCGTGGAGCTGTGCAAGGTTGCTTCGATACTCCAGGAGGCGCGTCCGCAGGGCCTGGGCTTTCTGGATCCAGGCCCTCATCGCGACAACATTCTCCGGGTAGGCCGGCCACAGTTGTTCGGCCTCCGCCCGATAGGCGTCCAGGTCCTGCGTGTCGGCAAGCCGCCGAAAGTCCTCCAGCCGCTCCGCCGCGAGATGAAACGCCCTCATGCTCGCCGCCAGGCCCAATGACAGCGCCAGGATCACACCGGCAATGCCGCCCACCAGCGCCTTGTTGCGCCGCGTGAACATGCGAAAACGGTAGAAACCGCTGACCGGCCTGGCACGGATCGGCTCTTCACTCAGGAAGCGGCGCATGTCCGCGGCGAGTTCGGCGGCCGACTGGTATCGCCGCGAGGGTTCCTTCTCCAACGCCTTCAGGATGATGGTCTCGATGTCTCCGCGCAGCTCCCGATTCAACAGGCTCAGCCGCGTCGGTCTCTCTTCCTGGATCACGCGGGCCGCTTCGGCGATCGAATCCTTCGGAATCACGAACGGATACCGCCCCGTCAACATGCGATAGCCGAGCATCCCCAGCGCATACACGTCGGCGCGCGCGTCCACGTGCCGAGCATCACCCTTGATCTGCTCAGGACTCATGTACGGCAGCGTGCCGATGAGCTTCCTCGCATCGGTGCGATGTGTTGTCGCTTGAAGGCTCGCATCCGTCACGCGCGCCACGCCGAAGTCCACAATCTTCGGCTGGCCCGACGGTTCGACGAGGATGTTGCTCGGCTTGAGGTCGCGATGAATCACATTGTTCTGATGGGCGTGCTCAATGGCGTCGCACACCTTGGTCAAAAGCTCGAGCCGAGCCTTCGTGGAAAGCTCGTGCGCTTCGCAGTAGTCCGTGAGCGGCAAGCCGTGGACCAGCTCCATCGCCAGATAGGGTTGCAGACCGTGCCCACCGTCGGCCGTGCCACCTTCGTAGATATGGGCGATGCCCACGTGATGAAGCCGCCCCAACACCTGGGCTTCTTTCTCGAACCGGCGCAACAACTCCGGCGAGACAATGCCGGACCGCATCACCTTCAGTGCCACGGTCCGGCGCGGGTGCTCTTGCTCCCCCTGGAAGACGATCCCCATGCCGCCGTGTCCCAGGACCCCGAGGATGCGATACCCTCCGATTCGCTCCGGCTTGGCCGCGGACTTGGCCTCCGACCGCTCGACCTGTTCGCGGACGGCATCGATCAGCTTGCGATCCTGATCCGAAGGCGTTTCCTGTTCTGTCGTAAAGTCGTGCGACACGATAATTGTGGTTTCCTGTGACGGAGGTTTGCTCCCCGTCGAGGGAGGAACCTATCGATAGAAGCTCAGGAACGCCGAGCCTGAGCCAAGCTGCTGGCGGAGTCGGCTGACCGCGCGGATCCGGAGCAAGTGCACCGCCCCGTTGGTTTTCCCCAACAGTTGGGCCACTTCACCGACCGGCTTTCCTTCAAGAAAGATCCAACGCAATACGTTCGCATAGTCTTCGGGCAGCGCATCGATTTCCGCTTCAAGGAGCCGACGCATCTCATCGCCGACGGCATGGTGTGAAGGCGATTCTCCCTGCCCCGAGAGCTGCGCGCAGAGCCAGGCCATGGTGTCGCCGTTTTCAGGAGCGGCGATACGCTGCTCCGGCTGGGGCCGTTTTTCCCGTTGCAGCCAGTCGATGGCATCGCGCAGGTTGTTCAGAGCGATTCGGCGGAGCCACCCCCCGAAGGCCTCGGCCTCGCCCGTGAACTGGGAGATTTGCTCAAACGCCTCGAAGTAGGTGATTTGCATCACGTCGTCGGCTTCGAGCATCGATCGCCACTTTGGATTGATGTGCAGGCCCGAGCGGATGTCAGGACCATGACGCAGTAGGAGCTCGCTCAGTGCCTGTTTGTCGCCGGCCCTGGCTTGCTGAAGAAGTTGACCGTCGGACTGATCCATGTTCCACCCGGATGGACGACCACGCGTCACGACATCCTAGTGTACATGCCGACGGGCCGACACTGGCCAAGGATTCACGCTTATTCTCGCTCCGCCCGAATCAGGAGCACGTCTTCCAGCGGAACGTCGTTTCCGTTCACGGCCACCGCGGCGATCGTGTCCACCACGTCCATGCCCTCCACGACGGTGGCAAAGACGGTGAACCCGCCGTTTTGATTGTCCAGGTTTGCCGAGTTATCCGCCAGATTGACAAAGAACTGAGAGGTCGCCGAGTCCGGGTTGCCGCCCACCTTCGCCATCGCCACCGTTGCCCGGACGTTGCTGCGCGCCGGGCTGAATTCGTTCATGATCGGGTCTCGCACACCCGGCGGCTGCACCATGCCCGGAAGGAACCCGCCGCCTTGCACCACAAAGCCGGCCACAACGCGGTGAAAGATCGTGCCATCGTAGAAGTCATCTTCGACATACTGAAAAAAATTAGCCGTCGTGATCGGCGCGTCGTCAACCAACTCCATGACGATGTCCCCCATCGACGTCGTCAGCCTCACCCTGTTCGAGGTGACCACGCGGAATCCGCCGGCGAGCCTGCCGGTGGTGGTGGCCGGGTTCTCGACCACCACGTCGTAATCCCCCAGGGCCGCGCCGCTGAGATCGAAGGTCGCAAGGATGGTCGCGGCATCCAGAAACGTGGTCGATGCAGCGTCGATGGTCTGGCCGCCCTGTTCCAGACGAACCACGGTGCCGGCCTCGAAGTTTCCACCGTTGATCGTCGCGTCAGTGACCGTCGTGTCGACCTCGCCGAACACAGGCGACATCGCAGTGATAAACGGCGAGGTGGTGGTGACATTCAACACCTGAGTTGACGACCCTGAAGCCCCAAGATCATCCATCACCGTCAAGGTCACCGTGAAAATGCCGGGGATCGCATAGGTGTGCGCCACCGAGGTACCCTCGACCTCGGGCGTATCATCTCCGAAGTCCCACCTGAACCGGCTGATGGTGCCGTCGGAATCGGAACTACTCGACGCATCGAACGTGAACCGCAGCGAGTCGTTCGGGTCTTCCTGGAACGTGAAAACCGCGATGGGGGACGCGTTGATCAGGACGGTCCGCGTGACATCCGCCACGCCTCCCCGGTCGTCGCGCACGGTGAGCCGCACTGAAAACCGGCCGCTGCGACTGAATGTATGGTTGACGATCTGGCCGAGCGCCTCCGTACCGTCGCCGAAGTTCCAGCGATACTCGTCGATCCGGCCGTCCGGATCGCGGCTGGCTGATGCGTCGAATTGCTTGCTCATGGCCGCCGCCGGAACCGTATCGTCGATGACGTCCTGGACTGCAAACAGCGCGGTCGGTGACAGGTTCGGCCCCAGTACTTCGATGGGCAGCTCACCAAAGGCAATCACGTGGGGCGGTTTGTTGGCGACAATGTCCATGCCCGAGAACAGAAAGACACGCACGGCAAACGTCCCGTTGCCCGTGAAGGCGTGCGAAACCTGTCGCCCCTGGGCGATACTCAGATTGGGCACCATCGAGCCATCGCCGAACTCCCAGGTGATGCTCTCGGCCTCCGGATAACGACGCAGGTCTACCTCCAAGGTGCGCCGCAGGGTGTCGCCACCAGGATTCGTCGACAGGATGGCCGGCGGCGGGCGCAGGTCCGGTAGGACGACGGAGCCCAACAGGCATCCATCGCCGGACATGCCCAGGCAAACCGTCAGGCCGCAGAGAACGATCAGAACCGTCGCGCGATTCATCCAGGTATCCCCTCTTCCCCAGGTCGTGCGCTCCGTCGCACCGCGATGCGGGACCCCCTTGCGATGCCCCCAGACCTCCGTGGATGGTCGATTCTATGCCCCCTCCGCAGGTGAAGTCACCGCAGCAGGAGAGTCCGCGGCTGCCAGGCGCAGTGTATTGGCCGAGTGCAGGTCACAGCCCACCGCGGTGCCGGAGAGCCGAGTCCCAGAATCCGGCGTGCTCCGACTCAGGAACAGCCGACGACATCGGCGTCTCGGACCATCCAGCCAGCTACATCGCTGAAGAAAGTGGAGACGTGTTCCACCCAGGTGAGTCCGATCAATTGGGCAGCGGTTTCGCTCCTAACCCCTCATTCTTGGGTAAAATTGCCCGATCGAGTACCCAATCACTGGGTGCGGCGGGCGCAATCAGCGGCTAATCGGGCTGAGCCCGCACCAACGTGGACGGCCATTCGCGACACGGAGTGTTGTAACTCCCTATTCCATATATGCTTGTGTATTGCTGGCAAGATTGGGGACTTCCGGGAGTTCGATTGGCACCGGTATTGCCCTCTCTGATGAGCGAACGACGGGAGAGACAGTCGGCGCCTGGAACGACCAGTGCGGATCCTCTCTCGGGTAATCGAATGATGCAAGACCCCAGGCGTGAGTTGCGGTAACTCTACCTTGGACCAGCCGTGATCAACTCGGCGTTCGGGTTGGTCATGTTTGAAAGGGGTGGGCTTGAGTGCGAGGCAAGCCCACTCCTATTTTTTGCGCAGATTTGATCCGCCGCCATCTGCCCCCGGTTTTTTGCCAAGAACCACTACACAATCCGCGCCCGCAGCAACCGCGTCGCAACCCCGTCCGGCCCCACGCTGACGCGAATCGGCAGGCCGCATTTGGGGCACCGGCCCTCGTACTGCTTCGCGTCCTGACGACGCGAGAGGCGCGTGTACACGCCGCAACACTCGAAGTGAACCCCGATCCAAGGCCGAGCTTCCTCGCCGGCGCCATTGGCGGACGTGGCCTGGTCCGCCGAAGAAACCACGTCGATCACCTCGCCTGGTTTCGCCGGCCGAATCTCCTGGGGCTTTTGCATACGTTGGCTATCGGCCGATGCTCGAATCCGGTCCAACGTTGCCCTCTGCCTTGGCCGAACGGCACCGGGGAGCTACCATGCCTGTTTATCGTCACGGTGCGGCCCAGCGCGTCCCACAGTTGCCCGGGAGCCTTTCATGCCCCAACCCAGAGCCTTTCAGATTGCGGCCTCCATTCTCGCCGGCGACGCCCTGGACCTGGCCGGCGCGATCACCGTCGCCGAGCGCGCCGGCGCCGATGTCATTTCGCTCGACATTGCCGACGGCCACTTCGTGCCCACCATCAGCTTCGGCGAGGAGGTCGTTCGCCGGACCTGCCAGGTGACGAACCTGCCCGTCGAGGTGCATCTCATGGTCAGCCGGCCCGAAGACTGGGTCGTGCGAATGGCCGGCTGCGGCCAATACCGGATGCTGTTCCACATCGAGGCCAGTTCACGGGCCATGGGCGTCGTTCAGGCCATTGCCGATCAGGGTGTCCGTCCGGGCATCGCCATGAATCCGGAGACGCCGGCCGTCGCGGTCTCGACGCTGCTGCCCTACCTCGACAACGTCTGCGTCATGGGCATCGCCCCGGGCTTCGCGGGTCAGAAGCTCCTCGAATCGACATTCGCCAAGGTCGCCGGACTGCGCGACATGATCGACTCGTGCGGCTCGGCAACCACCATCACCGTCGACGGCGGCGTGAAGGCGGAAAACGCCCGGCGTCTCGTCGAAGTCGGCGCCGACGTCCTGGTTCTGTCCTCCGGCATTTACGCCCACAAGAATCCGGACGAGAGCCTGAAAGAAGTTCGTCGCAACGTCACGGGCCAGACGGTTTCTTAGAGCATTCCGGCACGCCAGGCAAAAGTGAAGTGGGCCTTCTTCGTTCTTGGCGCGATTGACAAGACAATATGTGGTCGAGTTTATGTAATCAGTCCGTGCGCGAGATTATGATGCCGTCCGCGCTTCTGGTCTCATGCTCCGGCGAATGGGTCGGCTTACGGACTTCCGTATCGATCCGACTTCGGCCGATCAGGTCGGATTCAGGCCCATTTCATCGGTGATGGACTGGATCGCCGTGATGCAATGGGCGATGTGCTCGTCCAGGCTCAGGCCGAGCAACTCGGCGCCTTGGGTGATGTCCTCGCGACTGACCGCCGCGGCGAAGGCGGTCGCCTTCATCTTTTTCCTGACCGACTTCGGCGTCAGCCCAAGCAACCGCGTCGGCCTCACGAGGGCCACGGCATTGATGAAACCACATAACTCATCCACGGCGGACAGTGCCTTTCGCAAGGGGCTGTCCAGCGGATAGTCGGCGCGATTCCATTCCGCATGAGACAGGACCGCCCCGACGATCTCCTCATCCACGCCGCGCTCGCGGAGAATCTTCGCCCCCTCGCGCGTGTGCGCCGGCGGATCAGGCCATCGCTCATAGTCAAAATCGTGCAACAGCCCGACCAGCCCCCACTGCTCGACCTCGCCAGCCAAGACGCCCGCATAATGCCGCATTGCCGCCTCAACGGCCAGCATGTGCTTGCGCAAGGCCTCAGACTGAACGAATTCGCAAACCAAGTCCCAAGCCTGTTCACGGTTCATTGCGTTCATCCCGGCCTTAGCGATCGAACCAGCTCAATGCCCGGTGCCCACTTGATGAGGAGTCGTCCAAATTGTTGGTCGAACGTCCACAAGCGATCTGCTTTCAGACGGACAGCCGTGGCCGCTATCAACGCATCCGGATAGTCGATGGGCCAATCTGAATACTGTCGCCACCACGTCTCTGCAACCGAATAGTCTTCAGCCGCATGATCGACAAGTTCCATCTCAAGGCTCGCCATACTCTCCAGCATACTGATCCGTGTTTCGCTCACCCGTTCGCGGTGAAATCCTGGATTTGAAAACCTCGTTGCATGGCCGATGAACTCGATGCGGGCAATCCTCGGCAGCAGGAGCGTCGCTTGCTTAGATGCCAACTCACCATAGAGCAATGTTGCTTGGCGGTGGTGTTGGTCGTGGCGACTGACCAATCCGAGTACGACATTCGTATCAACGAATACTTTCATACTGCAAACGGAATCTACAGCACGGAGGGCAAGCGAGCGCTGTTGGTGGGCCCCAAGTCCAACGGCTCAAATGGTAACGTGGGCAACTCGGGATGTCGTCGTTCGTAATCATCGCAGAGTTGGTCGGACCATCTCCGCATCGTCGCTTCGTTTTCCTGATAGAGGGTTCTCAGTCGGCGAAGCTCTTGCAGTAAGTCCTCAGCCGCCTGATTCCACGGCTTTCCCTTGTCGCGCCACTGTTCAAGGTCGGGTATTCGGCGATCCAGAACTTCGAGACGGTCCAAAATGCTTTCTGCGTAAAGTCCGAACTGATACATCCTGTCTAACAACAGGTCATCCGAAGCCTCGTCGAGCCCCCCGAGATCAGACTCCGATCCCGCCAGTCGATTGAGTTTCTCGGATCTGACCGTCTCCGGCTGGTCCTTAGCCAACAACTCACGGAAATCCGAGACATACTGATCAATAACTGCCTGGCCCGAGCCCTGCTCGTCGAGCGCAACACTCACCGCGCCAGCCCATCGCTCTCCGTGCTCCGAGGCGCGGTTTGAAGACCAAGTCGATATGGGGATATCCGACGGCACCATGCCCTTATTCTATTCAGTCATCAGTGCTTCTGCAATCTGCACGGCATTCAATGCCGCGCCTTTACGGAGTTGATCGCCGCAGACAAACAGGTCGATGCCGCGGCCGTCCGGCTGACTGGCGTCCTGGCGGATGCGGCCGATGAGACAGGCGTCTTGACCGGTCGCGTCGATGGGCGTGGGGAAACGGTTGCCTTCTCGGTCGTCCATCAGCCTCAGCCCCGGAGCCTGCGAAAGTATCTCGCGAGCCTCTTCCGCCGTGACCGGCTCTCCGAACGTCAGATTGATCGCTTCGCTGTGGGCCCGCAAAACGGGAACTCGAATGCACGTCGCGGTGATCGCCATGTCGGGCCGGCCGAAGATCTTCCGCGTTTCATGCACCATCTTGGCCTCTTCGGCATTGTAACCCTGCTCGTCGATCGGCGTATTGTGGCTGAACAGGTTGAATGCGCACCGCACGGGAAACACCGCGGGCTTTACAGGCTTGCCATCGAGAACGTCGCGCGTCTGGTTTTCCAATTCGAGCATGGCACGACGGCCCGCGCCGCTGGCGGCCTGGTAGGTGCTGACGACGATGCGCTGCACGGGATGGCGACGATGCAACGGCCACACCGCCACGTTCATGATGATCGTCGAGCAGTTCGGATTGGCGATGAGCGGCGCCCCGCCGATGGCGGCCGCGTTGATCTCCGGAATCACGAGCGGCACATCGTCATCCATTCGGAACGCGGAGCTGTTGTCCACCACCCGCGCACCGGCGTCGATGGCCACCGGGGCCCACTTGCGACTGGCCGCTGCCCCGGCACTGAAGAGGGCGACGTCAACGCCGGAGAAGCTGTTGGGGCCGACTTCCTCAACCGGCAATTCTCGACCGCGATAGGTGCAGGTGCTTCCCGCGGAACGTGGCGAGGCCAACAGCCGGAGCCGGCCCGGTTGGATGCCACGCTCATCCAGAATCGTGAGGAACTCCTGCCCAACGGCGCCGGTGGCGCCCAGAATGGCAAGCTTCGCTTTCATCAGAAACGTCTGCGCCACGACCGATGGACCTCGCAGAGCCCTGTGCGCAAGCGACGGGTTCTTCAATCGCAGGAGACACTCTCCCGACACCACAAGAACTCGGCTCGCGCTTTGGGCTCCGGCACACGCATCATGCACTCCCACGAGGGGCAACGACCCACCCTACACGGCTCGCGCCGGTTGGAAACCCGTGCCCCAGTAACTCGAAGACCAGGACTCAGTAACTTACCAACATCAGCGCGGTGAAACAACGAGCCTATCAGAATTGGAAGTAGATGAAAGGGTTGGCGTTTTCCGGACTCAGGATCACGAGGATCAGAATCCATGCGGCATAGCCGACGCCCGCGATCGGAGCGGGTAGCCGCAGGCCCGGTCGGCCGCGGCGCGTCCATTCATCGTAGGCCTGGAAGCAGACCATGAGGCCCAGGAGCACGAGCATCGGCAGTTTGTTCATGAGCCAAACGGGGTTCTCAACCTCGGCCGGGACGAACAGATGGGTGACGAAGTATGCCGCTCGCTGAAGGGCCAGGGTCGTCGGCTCGGGCTCGAGCGCGCCTTGGGCCATGACGGGCTGACATCGAAAGAAGACCCAGGCCACGTGAACGACCAGGAGCGTCAGGGCCCAACCCAACGCCAAGTTTCCATATCGCCCGATGCCGCGAACCGCAGGCGCGCCTGTTTTGCGCTCGGCCCAGGCCTTGGAGATGACCAGGACCGTGCCATGAATCGCGCCCCAGATCACGAACGTCCAACTCGCTCCGTGCCAGAGGCCGCCGAGCAACATCACCAGCAGGAGATTTCGATAGGTCAGCAGGCGCCCAAGCCGCGAACCGCCGAGCGGAATGTAGAGATAGTCGCGCAGCCAGGTGGACAGAGAAATATGCCAACGATGCCAGAAGTCGGTCAGGCTCGTGGCCAGGTAGGGGCTGGCGAAGTTCGGCCGCAGGGTGAACCCGAGCAGCAGCGCCACGGCAATGGCCATGTCGGTGTACCCGGAGAAGTCGCAGTAAATCTGGCCGCCGTAACAGAACATCGCCAGCCAAAGATCGCGCGTGACGAATCGTGTCGGATCGGCAAAGACCGGATCGACGAGATAGGCGAGTTGGTCCGCGATCAGCAGCTTCTTGGTGAGACCGATCATGAACAGGACAACGCCCGCGTCGAGGTTCTCCCAGGAGAACTTCTTGATCGTCCGTAGTTGCGGCATGAAGTCGCGTGCCTTGACGATGGGGCCGGCCACGAGTTGCGGGAAGAAGGCAACGAACAAGGCGAAATCGAGAAACGACCGCGTCGCCCTCAGCTTGCCGCGGTAAATGTCGATCGTGTAGCTCATGGTCTGGAACGTGTAGAAACTGATCCCGACCGGAAGAATGATCGACAACGTGGACAGATTGGCCTGGAGCCCGAGCGAGGTCAGCAGGCCGCGCATCGAGAGGATGAAGAAGTCGGCATACTTGAAGACCGCCAGGATGCCCAGGTTTCCAACGACGCTCAGGATCAACAATCCCGTGCGGCGGCGCGCGGCCTCGGTTTTCATCAGCGACAGGCCGACGAGATAGTCAAGCACGGTCGAGCCGATGATCAGCGTCACCAGCCATGGATTCCAACTCATGTAGAAGAAGTAGCTCGCGAGGAGCAGGAGGACATGCCGGGCGCGCCGCGTCTTGAGGGCCCAATAGACCGTGAACACGACCAGGAAGAACGCTGCAAATATCCAACTCGAGAAGATCATCGATCGTTCGCCACTGATCTCAACATCGAGGCCGTCGTTTCGGTGCGGCTCTCGAGGACACCCAGCGCCTCAACGTACTCAGCCATTCTGCGGCTCATCCGGCGGGCCAAAGGCCAGCCGACGTGAACTTCGTCCAGATAATCCGTGTTCTCTCGCGGCAGGTCGGCCTGATCGCTTCTGAGAAACGGAACGCCCCGCGCGCGACACAGGAACTCAATGGTCAGGATCATCCGCGGCTCAATGGCCACCCAGCGCCCCTCGGTCCTGGGGCTGTTCGGAATGTAGCCCACCACCACGGGAATGCCATGATCCTGCAACCAACCCAGGAACTGATCGAACCGAGCAAACGTGACCGCAGCCTCTGAGAACCTTGGGACGCGCGTCACTGCGGCCTCCTCGCTCCGGCCGAATTCATGCAGCCGCAAGCCGTGAATCCACGGATGCCAGTAGCCTTTGGCCGTGCCTTCACGATCCTCGGGGGGATAAAGCTCGGCAATGTGACGGCGGTAGCTGCGTGCGGCTTCCGCCTGGTAGGGCAACATGAATTCAAGCTGCTCCTGCCACCACATTTTCACCTGTTGTCGCTGCTCATACGCCGCCCAGGACGGTCCGAACTGACGGCGGATATAGGGCGCAAATACGCCCCGCGAAAAACCTTCCATGGCGAACGATTCCAAAATATCGCCGAGGGTGAAGAGGAATCGCGCCCCGACATTCGGTTGATAGTCTGCGCGGAACTCACCCGCATTGACACCGAGCACGACCAACCGGGGCTTCCGTTCGGCAAAGAGCTGACGGGCCATCACGAGCCATTCGACGGTCTGCGCGCCGTTGACCCCGAGGTTGTAGGCGCTGCATCCGGTCGCGGCTTCAAACGCATCCGGCACAAACGCATAGCGAGCACGGGAGGAGCCCATCAACACGACGTCGGGCATGTCCATTTGCTGAAGCTCTTCCGGCTTGCGCTCGAAGTCTTCGTTGTCGAAGGCGCCGAGGTTGTAGGCATGGAGTACGGGGCGGGCTCGGCGCGTGGCGATATCGGCGATCACCAAAGCGAGAATCCCCGACGAGAAGACGACCAGCCGGCGACGATGTTGCGGATGTGTGAGATTCAGTAGATTCATCAATGTCATTGTGAAATTGAGGGCCGAATGCCCACTCATCCTCAAGCGCGGATGCTTGACTCTCACCGAGCGGCGAGATCCCTGCCGGCTCAGAGGGCGAGGCGCTCGACGGCTCAGTGGTTGTATCGGAATAAATCACGCGGCCGGCGAATAGCTTTCTGACGATTGCGGGCCCGTGTCGGACTCGATGGGCAAGGCGCAGGCGTGGCCCAGGGTTCCGCACAGACCGATAATCGTGACCGTGATGCCCGCAAGGGGAGCATCGGCGTCTCAGTGGTAGATACGCGGGATTGTGGCACCGCCGTCTCGGTGGTGGAGACACGGGCCCGCTGCGCTCTCGGTTCGTAGCCGCGACGTTCGGCCTGCCTGCCGCAGGCAGGGATCCGATCGTAACCCGGCTCTCTTGCGCTCGAACCTCGAATGTAGGTATTTTGAACTCTCGCGCTCTGTCGTTAACATCGCCCGTTAGTGAACAGGAAAAAAGCGTTCGGTACCCCGAAGGGGACATTTCGAACTCTTCGGGAGCACCGGCCACGCTGAACTACCGCGGGAAGGCCTCGTTCGTGGTCTCGGGGCCCACGGTCAGCAGGTGTCGCAAATGGTTCAGGCCGGAGTATCTGTAAGTTCTCGCGCCGCCAGAAGATGTTGAACATGCCCGCGAAGGGCGCGGCGCTTGCCTCCTCGTGCTCGAACGGCTACAGCCCGTCCGATGGCCATTGACACCCGAACCTGCGAAAAGATCACGCAACGTACGCTCGAGATGTGGACCGAGAAGACCGAGAACGATGATGTTTTCCTTGCCTTGACGAAGGGCAAGGAACGAGGGCATCGAATGGCCGACTTCGTGGACGAAACCACGACGGCGCTTCTGAAGGCCCACTTCGTGACACGCTTCCAACTCGGCAAGGGCGGAAAGCCACGCGCACGATCCATGGGAGATGTCTGGCTCAAGAGCGGGAGAATCTTCAACCCGATCAACGTCAAGTCGGGCGTCTCGGGCTCCAACGGCCAGCCAAACCTGGTGTCGCTAAAGAAGGTCTTGCGCGCTCTATTGGCCGACCAGATCGACTCATACTACCTGCTCTTCGTCAAATTTGAACTTGGGGAAACGGTTAGCCCCAAGGTGTTGCTTGTGGACCTGCTGGATCATCTCGAATGGACGACATACGACGATGGCCCGGGCCAGATGATGCTCCGTGAGCAGCGGTTCTTCGAAACAATGGAGGGGGGTCACTGCCCCACGTCAACGCCCATCGTCACGAAGATCGACCGCCTCTTCGAGATGCTCAAAGATGGCAACGCGCGGTTGATTCAGAACCGTCAGCGCACAATTGCGACATTCGAGAACGCGATCAAGGACTACAAGGGAAAGAAAGTACACGTCGTCAATCAATCAGGACTAGGATTCGTCGATGAGCCAGACAAAGACTAAGCGAGCAGCGAAGCGCCAGCTTGGCCAGTTCTACACGCCGATGAGATTGGCGCGCCGATGCGTTGACGACCTTTCGCTGACGGCGGACACAACCATACTCGAACCTAGTGCAGGAAATGGGGCGTTCGTTCTACCACTCATCGAGCGGTTTATGGACATTCATACGGGCTCCGATTCAGACCGACTGCGTAAGGTTGTTACTGAGAACATCTTTGCCGTAGAGATTGACCCATCAGCTCATTCCGCGCTCATCCGCGCAATCCAAGACCGTTGGCGCTCACTCCCGGTTGCTCACAACCTCGTCCGTGGCGACTTCTTCGTCACTGACTTCGATGCGCCTGTGCCAACCGCTTCACTATTCGGCGATGTGCGCAAGTTCGACCTGATCATCGGCAATCCTCCGTTCGGTGGCACGATCGACCCGCGTATTCAGGATCGGCTCGACGGACGCTACGGCGAGCGCGATGGATTGAAGATTAAGAAGGAGACGTACAGTTTCTTCATAGTGCGGTCAGTAGAAATGCTGAATCCCGGAGGTCGACTTCGGTTCATCTGTAGTGACACGTTCCTGACCATACCCACCATGAAGGGATTGCGAGAATTCCTCTTGAATCGCGGGCATGTCCGCGTCAGAAAGCTAGAGCGAGAGTTCCCCGAAACATCACAGCCGACGGTGCTTCTCGACTTCGAGTTGACCGGCCACAGCGAGCAAGTAGAAATCGACGGGCGCGTGCTTCGGCGCGACACCATCAACTTGACTGGGAATCGTTCGTGGAAAATCACCGAATCACTCAGTCACCTGTTCGAGGGACCGAAATTGGGCGATATCATGGTCGCATCCAGCGGCATGACGATCGGGCGTAATGATCTCTTCGTTCGAGACATCGTCGATGGCACGATCATCGAGCCGTATGAGTTCGGGTTTCGCGACGAGCCGATTACGCTCAAGCGCGAGTTGGAACGGGCGCGCCTCGGCTATCTGTCGGATGCGGCAAAGGCGAAGATAGCTGCCCAGGAGAAGCGTGGCGAAACTCGACGCACGGTTCATGTTGTGCCGCTACCTGCTCCGATCCGAATCGAGCTGCCACATCCAGATTACCGCTACTATAACAAGGCTTGCCGTGACATCGTGTATGAACAACCTCGCCACGCAATCTTCTGGCGCGATGAAGGCGATGCCGTTATCACATTTAAGAAAAACGGCAACTGGTACTTGCACGGCGTTGGTGGACAACCCTACTTCAAGCGCGAAGGGCTGACGTGGCAATTGATCTCCCCAACGCTGAACGCGCGATATTTACCATCGGGATACATTCTCGACAGCGGCGCACCCTGTGGCTTCTTGTGCCAAGGGATCGATCCTGAGGAGTTATGGTTTGTGCTTGGCTGGTGCCTTACGCCGCTTTGCACGTGGATTCTGAAGAACGTGCTGAACCACACGCGCAACATTCAGTCGAAAGATTTTGAGCGATTGCCTTACCCGTTTTGGGTGTCGCTGGAAAGAAAGCGGCAGGCGATTCAGCGATGCCGTGTCCTGATTGATACTGCTATGCGAACCGGACGCAGGTACCACCGTGGAGATCACGAGATCGGCGAATTGGTTAGCTACTACACGCCTCCAGAGAAGTTTGGTAGGAACACGGCCTAGATCGGACCACCTTCGGATGGCGCATCGAGGTGCGCAGCTTCTTCGTGCGCTTCACGCCTGGGAGTTAATCCCGCTTCGCGGACGGCGCTTCGCGCCGCCGCTGATCCCGAGCTTCAGGCACATCCGCCCCCAACGCCACACGGGACATTTCGATCTTGCCGGCGGTAAGTAGTGAAGGAGGACGCTGTTAACGCGCAGCGTCGCTGATTCGCCGTCGCCACTCCAGAAAACCGCCCTGTCACGGTCGCGGCTCTGATTGCGACATGCGAGAGCGCGGAAAGTTCCAAAACCTCGGCGAAACTGCACCGCTATCCGCTACGAAGGAGTCGATGCCCTGACGAAGGACATATGGCTTGCGCTGGGTAATCTCCTCTTAGGGCTGTTCACCGCAGGCGCGAATCATCTTCCGGCGTCACCGCCACCTGTGAGGGGTGCCCGGCCTGCTCCCGCATTGCCACCACACGTTGTGCGATGCGCGAACTGATCCGATGCGCCAACGGCAGGCCGACGTGAATCTCTTCGAGGAAGTCGCGGTTGGTTCGCGGCAGCTCCATCTCACTGCATCGGAGAAACGGGACACGCCGCTCACGGCAAACCGCCTCGATGGTATCAATCATTCGCGGCTCAACATCGACCCATCGCCGTTCGGTCTCCGGGCTGTTGGGAAGATAGGCGACGATGACGGCGATGCCCTTCAAGTGAAACCAGTCCAACAATTGGCTCAGTCGCCGAAACGTCCCGGCGCGCGTGTCAAAGGTCGGCCTGCTCGCGGCGACGATGGCGGCGCGGTCTTCAAGCAGTCGCCGGCCCAGGTCACGGGTTTGTCGCCCATGGAGCCAGGGATGGTCATACCCTTTCGGCGGGCATGGCTCGGCGACGCGCCGGCGTAACTCGCGAGACGCCTGTGCATACTTCGGCAGGAACCCGTCGAGCTGTTCCTGTCCCCACATCTTCAGTTCATATCTTCGGTCATAGGCCGCCCAGAGAGGGCCCAGTCGCCGGCGGACGTACTGCCCGAACACCTCCATCGACGCGCCGTCCATCGCCAATGATTCCCGCAGGTCCGCGAAGGTGAAGAGATGTCGGGCGGCGGCGGTGGGAAGATACTCGGCGCGAAACTCACTGGCGTTCACGCCGACGACGACGAGCTTGGGCAGGCGCCTGGCGAACACCCGCTTCGCCAACGTCAGCCATTCGACCGTCTTCGTGCCGGCGATGCCCAGGTTGTATGCCGACTCCCCGGTGGCGGCTTCAAACACACTCGGGACCAGAGCGTACTTCGCTCGGGAAGAACCCATCAGCACGATGTCGGGCATCTCGATGGATCGCAGGGCGCTGGGCTTGCGGGCGTAGTCCGCAACGTCGTAGCCCTTCAAGACAGGCGCCGCTCGCTGCACCGCCAAGTCCACTGTCAACAAGCAGGCTACCGCAGTCGCGCATAGGGTCATGCGACGACGGTGTGAGCGTCCAAACCGATGTCGAATGCCGGATTCCCGCGGATTCTCGAAATCTGTTGTGGGAGTTGACACGGTCGTAAACGGCACTCTGCCTATCTCAAGAGATTCGAGACCGAGAATGCACCATCAGTCCCGCGGGCTGCCATCCACCGCTTCGGGCGGTTGTACCGTAGGAATATCGGAAGAACCGGGTAATGTGGTTGGGGGATTCTCTCCGCTTCCCCCCGGGCGCAAGCGTCGCTGGCGATAGATTCGGCGGCACCAAGCGGCAAGAGTCGCCTGTTGGACGGCGGATCGATCCTTCCGCGGCACCAGGGCCCGGCCGGTCAGGGATGAAAGACCTTTCGCGGCGACGTCGGCAACCGTTCGCCGAGGGGGAGGAGCAGGGCCGGGCGCGCGGTCTGCGGCGAAGGCGGAGCGACCCTGTCGCTGCGCAAACCCGGCAGCAGCGGCAATCTCGCGTTCCAAAGACAATAAGCCGGAAAACGTTGCGTCGTCGGCCAGAGATTGAACCAAGGCCAGGAACGCATCACAACCGTGGGGCGCGACAGCAGGAGCCTCCGACTCTCCTCGAACCGTCTCTTCCATGAGTCGCGCTGCTAGCGACTCGGCGGCCTGGGCGCGAACGGCCGGCGATGGATGTCGGGCAAGCGCCTGGCACAGCGCTTCCAAATCCGCCGCGTCCTGCGATCGCCCCAACGCGCTGACGGCCTCGGCGGCACCGGGCTCCTCGGATGCAGCCGTCTCTCGGAGCACCGCTCGTGCGCCGGCCGACGACATGAACACCAACGCCACGGCAGCCGACTCGCGCACATCCCTGTCCGAGTCATTCAACAACCGATGAAGTGTCTCCATCGCGGCTTCCGCGGGAAGCGACTTGAGCGGATAGATTGCCAGCGCCCGAACTTCGGGGTCTTCATTGCGGGAAAGCCGCTCGATGGCGCCGGCGGCTTTGTCGCCGATGGCCGCCAGCGAAGCGAGATAGTAACCTCGTGCACCGAGGTCGTCGGTCCGAACCAAACAAGATGACCACCAATAGGCCCGGATGCGATTGCGTTGATGAATGATCACCAGACAGCAGAAGAGCAGAACCAGAGCCAGAGGCCACCGGCGCCGCGCACTCTGGGACTGAGGTGCGCTCGCGGTGTCTTCCGGCTGCGGGTGTGTTGTGCTCACGATCTGAATTGTAGTGAGTGGACGTCACGCGAACCAGCGCGCGGCCGCAAGCCGTGAAAGTTCATTCGCGCCCGTAGTGGGCCAGCTTCCACCGGCGGCGCAGGGTCTTGGCGTGTTGCTTGTCGCTGACCTGGGCTTGGAGCTCGCGCCACACGACGCGCCAATCGCAGGCGGCGCGACCACGGGCGGCAAGGTATCGCTTGAGAAAGCGAAGTTGATCCGTCAGCGTGAACACGGGACTGCCGAGAAGGCTGGCGCACAATCGTGCAACCGCCCTGTGGCGGCGTCTATCCGTGGTGCGGCAAACGTGGCGGATTCCATCCATGTCGATCAGGGCAAACGAAGGAAACGCTTCATAGGGAGCCGGCCAGTTCAGGAGGAGGTTCGACGCCTTCAGATCGCGATGGATGAAGCCGCGATTGTGGAAGGTCTTCAGGAGATTGCTGACCGACACGATCAGGCGGTCCTTGACCTGTCTTTGTTTGGCGTGAGGCAGCGCGGCGACGTCTCGCGCCAGAAAGGTTTCCAGATCGGCGGAATCGGGAAGGAAGTCCGTGAAGATGACGGAATCGACACGGATCAGGCCCAGGACGTAGCGATCCACCACCGCGAGCGGTTGAGCAACCGGCAGGTCACGGTTCAGCAGCATGTTCGCCATGCGCCAGGCGCGCATGTTTCGCGACGTGCCAAACCACATGGACCCACGTTTCCACAAGTTCCTGGCCAGCGGCCGCTTGACAATGACGGTCGCAGGAGCCGGGTCCGTGGGAAGCACGGCCTTGCAGATCGTGGCGGTGTGCGAATCTTTGACCAGGTGATGCTTGCGAGGGTCCACCCATTCCAACGGTGACTTTAACCATTGGGACCACTGCTTTCGCGTGTAGGTCAGCTTCGATGCCTGAGCCATCGACGGTGGGTGCTTGCTCTTCAACAAGACGTGCCCGCGCCAACCGGTGGGCGGGCGAATGCGCGCGAAGTACCGCCCCGATCGGCGGGTCCGCCGATCCCGCTTGGACCAGAGCCTGTCGGCGTGTTTCTGGGCCTGGAGAGCGACTTGTGTGACCAGCCGTTTGGGATCGAATGAAAAGTTTCTCGCGAAGGGGCTGGCCTGAGCGAATCGGTGTCGATAGGCGATGTAATGCTCGAGGAAGCGCCAGCGGCGCGTGAGCGTTGAATGGCTCCGAAACCACTGATGCAACTGTGCCAGATTGGCATAAACCTCTCTCAGCGAAACTGAGCGACCCGTGCGAACGCTGTGGAGATCGACGAAGAGCACCTCGCCGCGCCGCCCGGACTCCTTGACCAGGATGTTGCCCGGGTGCATGTCGTCATGCTGAAACCCGCACTGGTGGGCGCGGGCAATGAGCTTGGCGAGCGATTCGTTGAGAAGATTCGCGCGATGCCGATCATGGCGGATGCGCAGCCAATAATCGTTCAGGGGCTCAACGCCGTCCACGGCTTCGGTGATGAGCAAGGAGGCTCCGCCCGTGCCGTGGAAGCCCTTCAGCGCCGTGGCCACCGGCACGACCGTGTCAATCGCGTGGGCTTCGGCGTAGGTGCCGACTGCCCATTCGCGCGTCGCGGCCGGGCCGCGAAAGATCAGCTTCAACTTCGCCAGCGCGTCGGTGGGATGGTAGATTTTGACGAAGTAGTTCCGGTCGCCACAGGTCACGCGCCACACCTCTCGTCGGCTGTTGTGCTTGACGAGAACGACCCCGGGGCCTTCGCGCAGGGCGAACCAGTCGATCCGGCTGGACCGCACGTTGGCCGCGTGAGCACGGGCGACGCACCATTGATAGCCGTCTTCGACGAATTCGACGATGGAAGACTCGGAAGTCGACTCCAAAACCGGGCGCATGGAAACACTACGCGACATCTTCGCAGCTTCACCTACGAGCCCGGTCGTTGGTTGCGAGGAAGTGGACGCCGACAAAGCGGAAGCACCGGCCGACGAGGTGCCGGCGCTGTTGGCGTGCTTTGGAGCGTTACTCAATATGTTATGCCCACTGGGCGTCGAGTTCAAGCGTCAGTTCTCTTCTAGCTGCGTTCCAACTTCACCGGTAGTGTAAGCGCCGGGGCGGGAGATGCCATCGACCACGATACAGGATTGAAAGCCCGCGGGCCGAGCCGGGAGATGCTGGGATCAACACCGGACCCTTCCGCGAGAGCCTCGCATAAGACATTGCGGAGAGAAGACTTATCACCCGAATCTCGGTGCCCGCCGGTAATCGGCATCACGAGGCCCTCTGAGGCGTGGCGGCGGCCTAGACCGTCGCCTTGGCGCGCTTCTCCACCCGATGCCGCAGGGCCGCCTGAATGAACGGATCGAGGTCGCCGTCCAGGACTTTTTGCGGGTTGCCGACTTCGTAACCGGTTCGCAAATCCTTGACCCGCGGATCATCCAAAACGTAGTTGCGAATCTGGTTGCCCCAGGCAATTTCTCCTTTGGCGCTGTAGGTCTTCGCCATTTCCTCGTCGCGCTTCGCCTGCTCGCGCTGTTCCAATTTGCTGCATAGAATGCCCATGGCCTGCCGCTTGTTCTGTCCCTGGCTTCGCTCGTTCACACATTCCACGACGATCCCGGTGGGCTTGTGGCGAATGCGGACGGCCGTGGCCACTTTGTTGACGTTCTGACCCCCCGCACCGCTGCTGCGACAGAAGGCGGTCACTTCGAGATCACGATCCGGTATGTCAATCTTGCTCTCCGGAAAGACGGGGACGACGTCCACCGCCGCGAAGCTCGTCTGGCGTTTACCCTGAGCATTGAAGGGGCTGACGCGGACCAGGCGATGAACGCCCATTTCGACGCTGAGATAGCCATAGACGTACGGCCCCTTCACCAAGAGGTCGACCGACTGAATGCCGGCCTCTTCGGCTTCGCGACGACCGAGTTCCTCGACCTTGTACCGCTTGGCCTCGAAGTACCGCAGGTACATCCTCAGCAGCATGTCTGCCCAGTCGCAGGCCTCGGTCCCCCCGGCGCCGGCCTGGATACTGAAGTAGCAGTCGCGCGCATCATTTGGGCCGGATAGCAACGCCAACAATGAAACCCTCTCAACCTCGTCGATCAGAGCCACGCGCCCGGCATCGGCCTGGGACCGGGCCTCCGCATCGTCTTCGGACTCGGCGAGTTCGGCCAGGACCGTCAAATCTTCGGCCTGAGCCAGAACGGCTTCCACCGGATCGACGATCGACAGCAGCGCCTTCAACTCCGCGACGACGTCCTGCGTGCCCGGCGAATCCCAGAACCCGGGCTTCGCCATCTGCGCTTCGACTTTCTTCAACTGGGTCTTCTTTTTGGAGAGGTCAAAGAGAGTCCCGAATGGAGTTGATCCGAGTCAGGAGTTCTTCAATGGTCGCGGTTCCGTCGGGCATCGGCATCTGCGTGACTCCCTTCTCTGGGCGATCCGGGCGATCGCTCCGATCAGAGCCGCCGTCCTTGAAGGCGGCCTCATTTTGGTATGCGCGCTTCGACTCTGGTAGTATGATTCGTCCAATTCCTCGTGGCAACGTGAGCCAACAGAGGATTCTATGCCAATCCGTCGCCCAAGGGTACACGCTCATGTCGAAAAAGATTTCCAAGACCCGCCGGCGGATCGCCATCGGCATCCTCGTCCTCGCTCCGCTGACGGCGGTTGGATACACCTGGAACCAGCGCACTCAACCGACCCTGCTGACAGGTCCGATGGTGCAGCTTCCCGCGGCCAATGCACTGGCCGTCTCCTGGACGGCGAGGGCCGTCTTCACCGCCGGCTGGGTGGAACTGACCGGGCCGGCTGGCTCACACCGCGAATGCCGCATCGAACCCGACAACGGCAAGTATGAGGCACGGTTCGACGGCCTGACGCCCGGCGCCTACACCTACACAATCTTCAATGAGGGTCTGTTCTGGCGGAAGGTGGCGATGTCCGGGCCGCACCAAGTCCGGCAGGCCGCAACGCGCGGCGAGGGTTTTCGCTTTATCGCTTTCGGAGACTCCGGCAACGGCAGCAATACGCAGGCAAACCTCGCCACGGTCTTGACCCGACAGGAACCGGACGTCGTCATACACGTCGGCGATCTCGTCTATCCGGCCGGGGCGGCAAAGGACTACCGGCTGAACTTCTTCGAGCCCAATGCGGCGTTGATTCGCTCGGTGCCATTCATGCCCAGCCTCGGCAACCACGACGTCGCCTCAGACCAGGGCCGTCCGATGTTGGAGGCGTTCACCCTTCCCGAAAACGGCCCCAAGGGGATCGAGCCGGAGCGAAACTATTACTTCGATTATGGGGATGCCCGATTCGTCGCGCTGGACAGCAACCGGGAGACCGAAGGCGGAGCCATCACCCATGATCAAATGAAGACGGTCGTGGCCCCCTGGGTGCGCAGCGTCCTGAGCGACTGTGACGCCCGATGGAAGTTCGTCTACTTCCACCATCCGTTCTACACCGGCAGTTCCCACGCGGCCGAAGGCGCGGCCTACGTGAAAGAGGCATACGTCAAGGTGTTTGAGGAGAGCGGCGTGGACGTGGTGTTCTGCGGGCACAACCACCTCTTCGAACGAACCGCGCCGATCAAGGCGGACCAGATCGTTTCCGATGGTCAGGGAATCGTGTACGTCACCACCGGCGCCGGCGGCGTCTCGCGCTATCCCGAACAAGACCCGCCGCCGCCGTACATCCGCGCTTTCAACGACACGGTTTTCAGCTTCACGCGCGTCGACGTCACGGCCGACCGCCTGGAAATCCGTCAGATCAACGAATTCGGCGAGGCGATCGACACGTACACGATCTCGCACCAAGCCAAGAGATCAGAGCCGCGATAATCAGAGCCGCGACTGTGAGGGAGCGGGCCAACCATGCCGCTTTTCCACATCGCCGGGTGCCCCATCCCCTCCGGGGGTGGGGGATGGATTTTGCTTTACGTCCGTGATTATTACCGTGCTGAGCCGAGACTCCCTGCTCGGTCCAGTTCGACTCGGGAATTCCTTCCCATCGATCCAGAACCACCGTTAGCGCGAGGTGCAGAGCAGGCATACCGAATGGCACAAATGGCCCAGCCTCCGCCCATACCGCGCCGCACAGGACAACAGGTGGTAGTTCACCGGCAAACACCACGGGGCTGCGCAGGACTTGGTGGCACTGGGGCCGCCGGCTCTTCACCCTTGCCGTGCCCATTGCGTGGAATGGGCTTGCCGTCGCGGATGACGACATCACTTCGACGATAGACTGCCTTGTCCGCCAGCTTCTTCGCGGGCTGCTTAATGCCGAAAGTGTGGGTGCGCCCACCACCACCTTCGCCCGCAGTGCTTTTCTCATACTTCCAATCCGTCTTTTCGAGAAACGCGACGTCAACACGCCAGATGACGACGGGTCTATTTGGTTTCAGAGTTTCAGTTGGATCGATCAGGTAACGCCAAATGATATACCAACCGGGGTGATCGTAATGAGACTGGATGGCCCATGGGCGTTTGCTGGCCTTGCTCTCCAGCGATTCGTTTGGGCTTGGGCTACGGCCCGCTCCACGCCGACAAAGATCGGGAAATCGCTGTTGCGCCGTATCCGCATGGCGGTGCTTCTCGTAGTTGCTGACCACATCAAGAGCTTTGGTTCCGAAGATTCCGACAATCGCACTGAATACATTCGCTTGTTGGAAGTAGATATCAACCAACTCCGCAAGTTCCTTCTCCACATAGTCGATTGCGCGCCGAATCGCGCCAATCTCGAGGCCCGGCGGAAGCAGTACGGAAGTGTCAAAATCATTCTGCTTTGCCATTATGATCCTTCACAAGCAACTCTGCCAGAAGCGGCACCGCTTTGTTCGCCAAGCGGAAGTATTCCAGGTTCCTCTCGATGCCGATGCTTTGCAATCCCGATGCGCGTGCTGCTGCGAGAGTCGAACCGGACCCCATGAATGGATCAAGGATCACTCCCTTCCCGAGAGGCAGTGCCGCGCGGACAAGTTGCCTCATGAGCGACTGGGGCTTCAGTGACGGATGGGGAGCGATGGCGCGCTCCGTGCCACGGGCTGGGGAGGCGTGCAGCAAGTCCTTGAACGGTTCGTGCTTCGAGATTCGGCGGAGGCCGCCGGTATTCCATTTGCGCAAATTGTCCTGCACTCGCCCTTCGCACGGCTTTCGGAACAGACCCCACGGCTCCCAGCATGACTTCGGCATCACCGACACTCCAGAGAACTCCTCATGAGCATTTTTCGGCCGATCGCCTCCGCGGAGAGTGTGGACAACCCGGATCACCTCGCCGCGCTTCTCAAAGCCTGCGGAGATGAATGGTTCGTAAACGAGAAAAGACACCAATGGGTTGGTAGCGATGAATACGTGGGCACCCGGGACGAGAACCGAGATGAGGCGCGTGGCAAGTCGATCAAAGAAGTCGCGCAGTTGTTCGCGCCCCGATTCGCCAAGCACAGTGAATCGCGGAAGTGGGCTTCGCCGATGTCCATCGAATGAGGGCGGAATGCGCCAAACGCCGCCGTTTCCATTTTTACGCTTGGCCAGTTCGCGGGGGTGGTATTCGATCAAGCCGTATGGCGGATCGGTGACGACAGCGTGTATCGAATCCGGCCTCGCCGAAGCAAGCCAATCGAATGCGTCGGCATGGATCAGTTCATATCGCCCGAGTCGCGTTGTGTTGCGCATACCCGGAAGAAGACCAGCAGTTCGAGGCTGAAGGGAAACTGTTTTTCGTGTACGGGTTCGCATAGGGTGAACCTTAACACAGCTCCCTGCAATCCGCCAGTTTGACGTAGCATGGTTGCCCTCTGAGGAGCGAGGATGGTAACTGCGTATGGCCCGCGATCGTTCCCATGCTATCATCCCCTACCCGCTCGAAACTGCGCCGGTGATCAGTTTTTGTCCGGCGTTTGAACCGCCTTTGCATCGGCCGGTGTCGGTCTCGGCGGCGCCGCCTTGAGTTCCGCCGCCACGCTCACGCCGTCGATCGGGTCTATCTCGTTCAATCGCCCGGACTCGCCGAGCAGGTCCAACACGGTCGGCATCACGTCGACGAGCCGGGCATGGTCGATGCGCCCGCCGGCCGGCAGGCCCGGACCGGCAACATACAGCGGAACGCGCATGTCCGATGCGGAGCACGACCCGTGACCGCTCGGCTCCTCATCGCTGAACGTCCAACCATCCTCCGCGAACACGACAATGTCGCCGGCCCGATGCGAATCGAACATCTCCAGCACCTGCGGCACAAAGTCGGGAAAGTCGGTCGGCGCCGTCGCCGCCAACCATGCCCGCGAGTCGTGCCAGCCCTGGGCCACAAACGCGGCCAGCGGCGTCGATTTCAGATAGCCCAATGGGTCCGCCGTTGCCGTGTTCTTCGACGCATCCGCCGGGAAATGGACCAATCGGTACTGTCGCGACCCTTGCTCCCGCCGGTTGGAAGCCGGCGCCACGTCGGCAACCGGCTTCGCTCGTTCGATCCTGCGTTCGACAACGCACGACCCTGCGCGAGAGAAGACCTTCACACGGTTCGGCCCATCACGCACACAGACCAGCCCCACGCCCGGTTGCGCATACAGGGTCGACTTGTCCGGTCTCGCCGGCAGCTCCTGGGAATGGTCCTCCTCGGGTGTGGAACCTTCGACGATGCGGAGAATGTCCGCCTGCCTTGCGGGGCTGGCCCACCCCAACGGTCCCTTCAGGTGAATCACGACCCGTCGATAGACCCCGTTCACCACGGCCGCATCGAACCGGTGCAACAGATCGAACGCATCCGGATTGTGCTCGAACTCGACGCGCTCTTCCAAGATGCGGAGTCCGTGTCGTTGCCGCAGCCACTTCACCAAATCGAAGACGTTGCCCGGTCCATAGACCACCTGGCCGTGATCGCTGAGGAGCACAAAGTAGGTCGACTTGTCGATCCCCGCCTCGTGCAGCGAGCGGATCACGTCGCCGATCTGCGTATCGAGATTCCGCACCGCGTCCTGGTACGCCTCGGAAGCAGCCCCGTAACTATGGCCCGTCATGTCCACGCCGGGGAAATACAGCATGAGCGCCGTCGGCCAGCGGCCCAGGCGGTTGGCCACGTCGACCACTTCCGAAAGGCGTCGGCCCACGCGGCGGTCGATTTCAAGGAAGCCTCCAAAGAAGAGGTTGATTCCGGTCATCGCCCAGTTGTCGATCGTGTAGGACACCCCTCGCCGCGTGTGACACTGGACATTGACGGTCAACGTGTCGTTGAGAATCTCATACAGCGTCGTCGAGGTGAACTCCTCGTTCACATTGCGGTAGGTCGCGGCCCGTGCATAGTCCTGGTATTTCAGGCTGGACCGATCGAACCACCGATTGCCGAGGATGCCGTGATGGCCGGGAAATACGCCCGTGATGAGCGAGACCGAGTTTGGATAGGTGATCGACGGCATGGACGCGATGGCGTGTTCCACCTCCACCCCGCCTTTGACGAAGTATTGCGAGATGTTCGGCAGCATGCCCGCGTCGAGCATGTTGTTGAGCCGCGCACGATCCAGGCCGTCAGCGAAGAAAATGACGACCGATCGCTTGGGCCGGCGCACATCGGATGACAGCCGCACGGCAACGGCGCGACGCGCCCCGCATCCGGCGGCGCTCGCCCACATCAGGGCGACGGGCAGGGCAAGGACGATTCGTTGCTTGAGAGACAATGAACGCATTCCATCTCGCTCCGATCTCGCGGCCGTCTCCGGCCGGAGCGTGTCGGGTCGTCGATCAATCGCATCGGATCACCTGGGGCGCTGACGATCCGGAAATCCCATCATCCTGCCGGAAAACCATACCTGTTGGCAAGATGCAGGCGGCAAGACTTCGCCGAACCCAATTCCAGGGCTTCAACTCGGCTGGACGCGAATATGGAATTGGATGATGTGGATGACTCAGGAAAATCGGGGCGGAGGGCGGGCCCCCAAAGGCAACCCAGCATGAAAACGCCGCCTGCACTGTGAGGCAGGCGGCGTTTCCGGAGGGGGGAATAGGACTAAGTAAGGTGCGCCATTAAATCATAATCGGTTCGGCGAGCCAATAGGGTGTTTACCCTAATTTCGCTCGCTCACGCCCCATGTAGGCATTTGTATGGATGCCTGTATTCAGAGCCAGTCGCCAACCGGCGCGCGACTTCCGAAACCTCACGACCGCGACATCGAGGGAGTAAGATTTGTTTTGTCCGAAGCTTACGGTTTGTCTTGCTTGTCGATTCGGATGGAGATCAGCTTGCCCGACTGCGACTCGTCGTCCCGCAGTGAGGCCCGATCCGGTCGAGGATGCGCGGCCAGATCAGACTCCGCCGGAATCGTCACCTCCAGCCACAGGCAATCGGTCTCGGTGCGGAGTCGCGGCTCCTTCAACTCCGCAGGTAGGATAACGACGTCGCCCTTCGCGAAGGGCTCCCGACCATCCTTCCCGTAGAGCACCTCGCCCCGGCCATCGAGCACGATCCAACAGACCAACTCGGCGTAGGGAATCTCCTGCTCCATCCCCTCCACAAAACGAACCTTCTCGATCATGAAGCTCGGGCACGTGACCAACCGGGTCACGGTCGTGAACGGACTGCCGACGTGGGATCGTGCTTCGTACCGGGCAAAATCAATGTCCGTCCGAATGCAGGCCAAACCCTGTTCGACGTGGAGCCCCGCGTCGCTATCCGGGCGAACCCGGCCCCAGTCGTAGAGGCGATAGGTGATGTCCGAGGGGGTCTGAATCTCGGCGACGACGACGCCGGCCCCCAGGGCATGCAGGGTTCCGCTGGGCAGAAAATATGTCTGCCCCGCCTTGACCGGGGTTTTGTGAAGGTATTCGAGAATCGCCTCGGGATTCCGCGCCATCGCTTCGGCGAGCGATTGGACCGTGGCGCCGGGAACCAGGCCGCGGTAGATGCAGGCTCCTTCCCGGGCCTCGATGACGTGCCACGCCTCGTGCTTAACGCGGACCTCACCGCCAAGCCGCCGGGCCGTCTCAGGATCAGGGTGTACCTGAACGCTCAGGTTCGCCGCCGCATCAAGAAACTTGATCAACAGTGGAAAGCGTCCGTCAGCGAGCCTGGCCCGTCCCAGCAGCCGCGGCCCCCAGGTTTCAACCAGTTGGTGAAGGGGCGTACCCTTGGCCGGCCCACGCGCAACCACCGATTGACCGTGTTCCAGGTCGGCACACTCCCAGGATTCGCCATAGGGTTCGTCGGTCGGGAGCTGTTTGCCGAGGAGACGGACCAGATTCCGGCCGCCCCAGACCTTGGGTTTGAAGATCGGCTCGAAAATCAGGGGGCAAGGGTTGACCATGACGTGATCTTAGCACGTTGCGGCGATGCTGATAACTTGGGTGGATTCGTGTCAGTCACCAGAGCGGCGGACATCTCTGCGCCAGCGGCTATACTGCCGGCTCGAGTTACGCAGGCGGCTCCGGGAGGCACGAGCGACGATGGAACACGTGATCGAGCACGCGATTGGCATCTACATCGGCCTGTTGCTGATGGCCTGCCTGGTCGGAGTGCTGGCGAAGTTCTTCGCCCATGTGCCCTATGCCGTTGCCCTGACGTTGATGGGACTGCTGGTGGCGATCCTGAAGATCGGACCGGACATCGCCGAGACGGGGTTCAGCCGGGAACTCATCTTCTTTGTGATGCTTCCACCACTGCTGTTCCAAGGCGCCTTGCACATGGAGTGGAACCGTCTGGCGGCGCAGGCCTGGCCGATCGTCACGTTTGCCAGCATCGGATTATTGATCTCGGTCTTCGTCATCGGCGGCGTGTTCTATCTCGGCGCCGGCGTGGACAGCTTTCTCCTGGCTCTTCTCTTCGGCGCGATGGTGACACCGACCGATCCGGTCAGTGTCCTGGCAATCTTCAAGGAATGCCGCGGGCCGACGGACCTGCGCTACATCATCGAGGGTGAGTCGCTCTTCAATGACGGTGTCGGCATCGTGGTGTTCTACATCATCTACAAAATGATTGCCGGGCAGGCCGAGTTCCAAGCGGCTGCGGCGCTGTCTGAATTTGCCTGGGTTGCCGTCGGCGGCGTGCTTCTCGGCGCGCTATTGGGATATCTGACCTTCGTGCTGCTCACGAAGCTCGAAGACCACCTGCTTGAGAATGCCATTTGTCTGGTCCTGGCCTACGGTTGCTTCTGGTTGGGCGAGCTCATGCATCTGTCCGGCGTCATCGCCACGGTGGTCGCCGGCCTGGTCGTCGGCAACTACGGCCGCCGGGAGTCGATGAGCGACAAGACCATGCAGACCGTCGAGACCTTCTTCGAGTCCATCGACTTTCTGATCAACTCGCTGCTCTTCATTCTCATCGGCCTGGAGTTGCAACAGATTACGGCGGAGGACATCACGGCGAATCTGCGCCCGCTCGGCGTGGCGGTCGTGGGGCTGTTGCTCAGTCGCGCCTTGGCCGTCTATCCGCTCTATTGGATATTGAACATCGCCGGGACTCGGCGGCCGCCGAAGTGGGCGCACGTGCTCTTCTGGGGCGGGCTGCGGGGGTCGATTCCCATCGCCCTGCTGCTGGGCCTGCCGCGCGGCGTGCCGATCATCGACGAGAACCGCCCGATGCTCCTCGTGGCAGGCTTCGGCGTCGTTGTCTTCAGTCTGGTTGTTCAGGGACTGACCATGAAGCCGCTGATGCGCAGATTGGGGCTGGTCGCATCGGCGTAGAAATCCCCCAAGCCTCAGATACCCTCCTAGCGAAATCGAGAAGTACCTCATCGCTGCGCGCGATAGGAGAGTGGTCATCTTAGGACGTATGGTGAGCGCCTTGAACACTTGTCTGCAAGTGCGTGGCCGACTTATGATCCTTCATGTCGCCCCGAGGGCTGCGAGACAACTGGGCGACAGTGATTTGAGCTATGACATCATTCTCTTGGATGACTAGATGAAACGGGCCCAAGTTCGCAATCTCTAGGGTAATGTTTCCTCTCCAGCCGGCGTGAATTGTTGGTGCTGTCAAGTGAATCATGAGTCCAGTTCTAGACCGCGTGCTTTTTCCATTTACGAAACAGATATATGCTGGATCAGTCTCCGGAGTTCCGACCTGTTCTTTCGTTTGCCATAGAACAAAGCCCAGTGGTTTGAGTATGATGCTGCCATCTCTTCGGAACACCTTGTCTTGCTCGACTGCTTCAGCTTCTTTTGGGGGTTCCTTTAGGTATTCCCTTGACATACGGGCATAATCCCATCTCGCGACCATCACTTCATGCGGTGAGCGGCCATGATCCGCGGCGAGGTTTGCGTATTTCTTGGTGTTCCAAATCTTGGCCTGGTCGATAGAATCAAGGTGCAAGTCGATTGAGGTGGGTCCTACCCTGGTTTCTGGTTGAACAATCAGTTTGCCATCATTGATTGCTTGCTCCATATCCAGATCGGAAAGAAACATGCTATGCCTCCACCACGATGTTTCCTGGAACAGAGATTGCTTCACCATCTGGAATTGCTACAAACGCTCCATTTCCTCCATTTTTGATCAGCCTCGCCATGACTTGGCCCTGTTCCCCGGCGCTTGGCTCATGCAAGTTGTAGGGAGAACCATCGTTGCGACGGCAGTATGCTACTGGAGCGATTCCCGCGTAATTGGAACCGGCCATCGTTGAAAGCTCAAACACGCGTTCCCCGCTGAATCCACCCATTGAGATCTCGCACTTCAAGAAAACCCGCTGTCCCTGCATTGTTCTCTCCTTCTTAATCCTGCCCCCAAATACCCTTGTGCGGACAACAACCTACGGCCGTGATGGTAACCCTCCCAGCATTATTCGTCAAGCAATTCTGTCATTCTGCAGTGATTCGCTTCTCTGAAGCGCCACCCTCTTGTGGCTCAGCTCGAAGGATCGTCACTCCGGGCTGGAAATCTGTTCCAGAACCTGCCTACACTAAGTGATGCCTAGTCCACGTCGTCCTCCAAATCGCGGCGACGAATCGTGCTCGTCGCCCGCTTGATAGACCCAGCCCGGGTGCGCGAGACGCGTTGGTGCCCCTGTCACGCCGTTCTCCAACCTGTGCGTAGTGCAGGCCAGTAGCCCACGCCTGTAATCGAAACCGCTCAGGCCCTTTCCACCAGACGATCGATGAGGAAGCTGGATTGCTCCATGGCTTGCTCGGTGAACGCGCCGAAGAAGGCGCCCACTTCAGCGAACATGCGCTCAAAGCCGGCGCGGTCTTCAGACGCCGTTAGCTTCCGCAATTCCTCGGCGGCCTCCAGGAAGGCGCCGGTCACAGCGGGCGTGGCGGGGTTGGCCATCTGGATCGACGCGTAGAGATTCGGCGATTGGGCGAAGTGCCGGGCCGTCATGATCAATTCCATCATGTAAATCGGTGACATGAAGGCCAGCGTCTCGTCGATCGAGACCCCCAGCCGCGTCAGCGCCGTGCCCATCACTTCCGTGGAGAAGTGCACCAGGACCTGAACGACCGACATGATGCGATCATGATCGGCCGCCGAGGCTTCCATCACGATCAACCCGCGAGATTGAAAGGTCTGCCTCACCCAGTTCAACCAGTCTTCGCCGCGCCCGGGGCAGAGGACCACGCGCTGCCCTTGCAACGAGTGTACCGACGGGCCGAACAACGGGTGCGCTCCCACGACGTTCGCCGAACTCGCCTCAAGCATCGCCGCGAGCGGAGCGGTCTTCACCGAGGTGACGTCCATGATCAGGCCGTCGTCCCGCACCTTCGGGCCGACGCGGCGGATGACATCGACGGTGGAATCAATGGGAACGCTGATCACCACGACGTCGGCGGCCGCGGCGGCATCCTCCGGCGTGAGCTGGGTTTCGAGATCGGAGATCATCACGACGTGGCCCAGGTCGGCGAAGAGCTGCGCCATACACCTGCCCATGTTGCCCCGGCCACCAATGATGGCCACGGTCCGGGGCTGCATGTCCGGCGGCACCTCCGCTTTGAGCGCGGCCTGGCGATCGCGGCTGCCCCAGAGAATCAGTCGGAAAAGGCTCTCGATCTGCTCCGGCGACAGGCCCAGCGGCGCGGCCCGATGACGGCGGTCTTCGATCAATTCGCGCTCGCGCTGGAAGTCGCGAATCGCCAACCCATTCTGTCTCTTCCATGCGGCGATCTCGCCGACCAGGCCGTTTCGCCGCGAGAGCAGTTGCAGAATCTCCCGGTCGATGCCGTCGATCATGGCACGAAGAACCGGCAGCGGCCTCGGGAAAGGCGGCGCGGCACTGTGGGGCTCGGTGTCCATGACGATACCCTCTTCTGGCTGGAAGAGCCTCTCGGGGTCTGGATTCCGGCTTTCGCCGGAATGACGTGGGCGGTGTCGGATGAAGGTCCGCTGTCGCTCCGCACGGATACCATCCTATCGGATCACGGTCGGTTCTGCATGGCGGGCTTGGCACTTCGGTGCGAGAGTCCTCGCCGGCACCTCGGGCTGGAGGGTGCTCTTGATCGACGAGAGTGGATGGACCTTGCACTGCGGTGCGCTGCCGCGTAGAAACGGACTCGGGGATCATGCACGCGGGGCTTCCGTTGCCAAGTGATATGGTCAGAATCAACGCCAGCTTGAGCATTGGAGACGACGAGATCAGCTTCACCTATTCGCGCAGCCCGGGGCCGGGCGGGCAGAACGTGAACAAGACCGCCAGCAAGACGACGCTCTGGTTCGACGTGGCGGGCAGCCCTTCGCTCTCGGCCGACCAGCGGCACCGGTTATGCACGGCGTTGGCCACGCGGATCGGGCGGGATGGGATGCTCCGGGTGGTGAGTTGGCGTCACCGGACCCAGCAGGCCAATCGGCGCGACGCCTTGGCCCGGTTCGCGGACCTGTTGGCCGAGGCCCTTCGCCCCCGATTGCGGCGGAAACCGACGCGGCCCACCCGTGCGGCTCGGGAACGGCGCCTGAGCGACAAGCAGCACCGTAGTCGACTCAAGGAGAAACGCGGCCGGCGGTTCGGACCCGAAAACGACTGAATCCGCCTCTCCCAGGGGGCCTTCCGGACACTGTTTTGGAACTATAATATCATAAATGCCAGCGTGTTGCGGCCTTGGGCGGCCTGGTCGCCCCGACGGTCCGCTTGGCGATGTGTTGCCTGGGGCGATAGAATGACTGATATCGTGGGCGGCATCAACGTGGCCGTTGATCCGCGCGGCCGGAAATGCCGGCGGCACGCCGCCCCTGAGCCCTGCCGTCCCCCGCCCCGCCACAGCCTGCGGTGCCCCGAGGGCGCCGATTTATATCTTATCATTCTGATAACCGGAATGGATAGAACCAACCGCGACTTATCGGGTAAGTCGATAGAGGCGTGGGAGCCGATACACGAGCTAGGCACCGAAGCTCCCCGACTCACGGCAGAGTAGAACTGACCATGTACTTGCGTACTATCAGCTTGATCGTCGCGACTTACCTCGGTTTGGGGATTCTCTCGGGCTGCGCGGTTCCGCAGCCGCGTGGTGAAGGTCTCTACACGCGAGTCACGGAGCCGCAGACCGGGGCCGTCTACCATCTCTACCTGCCGGTCGAGTATGTCCGCAACAAGGGCCGGCATCCGGACTTTCCGCGCGTCCAGCGCTGGCCCCTGGTCATGACGTTCCACGGAATGAAGCCGTACGACAACGCTCTACCGCAGGAACGAGAATGGGAAAAAGAGGCGGACATTTATGGCTACATCGTTTGCGCACCGGAGCTTCGCAGTTGTGATTCCTTCATGGAGTACCCCCTGACCAGGGAGCACGGCTACGTCCTGAAGGATCGTGAGAACGTCATGGCAGTCATGGACCATGTGTTTCTGACGACGGAGGCCGACCCCAAGCGCGTGTTGTCAACGAGCTGGTCCAGCGGGGGCTATCTCGCGCACTATTTCCCGAATCGCTTTCCCGACCGGTTTTCCTGCATCGCCACGCGCTTGTCGAACTTCTCGGCCAAGCTCATGATCGAGACGACGGTTCCACTGTACAAGAACCGGGTTCCCGTTGCGGTTTTTGCCGGCGATAGTGACCTGCCGGCGACCAGGAGCGAGTCGGAAGAGGCCGTCGCCTGGTACATGGCGCGAAACTTCAGAGTCGTGCGCGGCAAGATGATCGATGCGATGGGCCACTCGCGCATTCCACAAACCGCGGCCGCTTTCTTTGCAGAGCAGATGGGTTTCAAACCGCTGCACCCTGTCGAGGCGGCGAAGACGGTGCGTCAAGTCCAGATGACGGAGTACTACCCGCCGCAGGAACTCATCGCCAAGATGTCTCCGCCGCCGCAGTTGGAACCCGTGCTGGCCCGAGGCGACGCCTCGCCGCCGCGGGCTGCTGCTGACACGGTGACCCGGCGCGAACCGGTCGCCGTCCCCAGGCCAATGGTTGCGTACTTGAACAACAATGCCGGTCGGGATTACCCGTTCGATCAGCGCCCGGAATACGATCCCTCGCCGCAGCAACAAAGCTCGGCATCGGGGCCGGCGCATTCACCGTCAGTGCCTCCAACGGGCTCAGGCTCGACGCGCGTGGCATCGGCCCAGCCTCGTACGGGAAATCTGCCTGAGCCGATCGATCGATCCAAACCCGATGCCTCGCCCAGGAAGGCGGGCAGGATCGACTCGCCGGTAGCGGACACCACGCCGAAAACCAGTCCTTCCAATTCACAGTCCTCCAAGAAAGCCGCGGAAGACCACAAGACTTCTCCGAGGACTTCCTTGGCGCATCGCTTCACTCCAGCGGATGCCGGTTCGCGCAACCATGACCTTTGGCAACAGTCGGACTCGCGCAGGGGAAACGATGCGCCTTCGGCCTCACTCGTGGCGAACCGATCCGCGAAAGAGTCGAGCCCCCGGTCATCGAACACGATGAGCGGCGCGTCTTCTCGCGTCGGAACGGAGGATATTGGCAAGTCGCCGGTGCGTCCTCGCCGGCGCGGGCACGCCAAACGCGTCAGCATTCGATTCAAAGGGCCGGCGATCGGCACCTCTCCACATTATCTGGCCTACAGCGCGGACCTCCCTCCCGAGCAGCTTGCCGGGGCGGATTTCCTGTGGAAAGACAACGGTATGTGGATCGGCGACGAGGCCAACGGCGTGAAGATTCTCGAATCGCCCGGCCTCCATCGGATCACGGTTCTGTTGGTGACGCGCGACAACACCGAGTATCGCGGAATGGCTACGGTCCAGGTCTTGCAGTCGGGGCCCGTTGCCACCGGGACGACGCTCGGGTCGCAATAAGGCACTCCAACAGAACACCCCTACGCCCTGCGAATGACCTGCTCCGACCTGTGTCGCCTCAGCTTCATCGAGAATCTCCTTGCCCAATCGGGCCGTCGCGACTCTCATCACAGATGGATTCGTTCCTGAAGCAGTCCAACTCTGCGATTCCGGTGGAGTTCAGCCGCCCCTCCCGGTATAATGCCTGCTCACCTGCGGAGGGTGCGAAGTCCGCTGGAAGATCGCTTCGGTGAGTCGCTCGAAGGAAGAGGCCACTCGCGAATCCCCCATGCCGTGTGGCGCCTCTCGCCGTGTGGAATTGCCGTCCAGCGCGGAGGTATAGCGATTCGTTCGTAAGGCTCGCCCCACCGCTCCGTTAGAACTACCAACGGTTTATGTTTCCAAGTTTCCGGGAGGGCGTTAGACAGTGCACAATCAAGCTTCAATCCTTGTTGGCGTGCTTTGCATGTGTTCGGTTCTCAGTGCTCCGGCCGGCGCCGATCCCTTGCCGCCGGCGGCGACGCTGTCGCTGACAGGCGCCGTGGCCGATCAGGAGCATCGTCCACACGCCGGCATGTTGCGATTTCCCGATGTCAGCGCGACGGACATCGTCTTCCTCTACGCCGATGATCTCTGGTTGGCGTCGCGCGAGGGCGGTCTGGCGAGGCCGTTGGCCGGCCCGCCGGGCCAGGAACTCCTCCCGAAGTTCAGCCCAGACGGCCGCACGATCTGCTTCAGCGGCAACTATGAGGGCAACCAAGACTTGTACACCATCGCGACGGGCGGCGGCATCGCGGCGCGCATCACGCACCACCCGGCCGGCGAGGTCTTATGCGACTGGACGCCGCGCGGGCGCTTGCTCTACTCGACCAATGGGTTTGCGGGGCTGCCTCGACAAACTCAACTCTGGACTGTCTCGGCGACCGGCGGCATGCCGGAAAAGTTGCCGGTGCCCTACGGAGCCAATGGAACCATCAGCCCGGATGGCGAATGGCTTGCTTACACGCCGCACAGCCGCGACTTTCGGACATGGAAGCGTTATCGCGGGGGCATGGCCACCGACGTCTGGCTGTTTCATTTGAAGAATCACACGTCAAAGAAGATCACCGATTGGGAAGGCACCGACACCCTGCCCATGTGGCACGGCAGGAAAGTCTACTATTTGTCAGACGAGGGGTCGGAACACCGGTTGAATATCTGGGTGTTCGACACGGACACTGATGAACGGCGACAGGTGACGAACTTCGAGGACTACGACGTGAAGTGGCCCTCCATCGGGCCGGGGCCTGATGGAATGGGCGAGATCGTATTCCAGAATGGTGTCGACCTGTACCTACTCGATCTCGGCACGGATAAGTCGCACGCGGTTGAGGTGCGTATCCCCGGCGATCGACCGAAGATTCGGCCGAAGGCCGTCGATGCGAGCAAGTCTGTCTTCAATGGCAATATCTCCTCCACTGGCAAGCGTGCCGTGCTGGAAGCGCGCGGGGATCTCTGGACGCTTCCCGCCGAGAAGGGAACGACGCGAAACCTGACGCGCACGGACGACGTGGCGGAGCGGGACCCGGCCTGGAGCCCGGACGGGCAGTGGATCGCATATTTCTCGGATGCGACGGGCGAGTATGAATTGTACATCAGACAGTCTGACGGCCGCGGCGAGGCCCGGCAATTGACGACCGACGGCGGGCGCTACCGCTACAACCCGACCTGGTCCCCGGACTCCAAGATGATCCTCTTCAGCGACAAGTCCGGCGCGCTATTCCTCCATACGATCGAAGTCGGCAGGACCGTTCTCATCGACACCGATCCCACCTCGGCGCCTCCGCAGGTCAGTTGGTCGCACGACTCCGCCTGGGTGGCCTACACGAAGCGCTGCGACAACCAGCAATCGTCCATCTGGCTGTACGACGTGAAGGCCGGCAAGAAACAGTGGATCACCCGTGGGATGTTCAACGACTCTTTGCCGACCTTCGATCGCAAGGGTGACTACCTGTTCTTCGCCAGTTCTCGAAAGTTCGAGTCACCGATCTATGAAGATGTCGGTTCGACGTTTGTCTATGCAAACACCGAAGTGCTCGCCGCCGTTGCGTTGAACAAGGACGTCGCCTCGCCGCTAAGCCCGAAGAGCGACGAAGAAACCTGGGAGGACGAGGAAAAGCCAGGAGACAAGGACAAGGACAAAGACAAAGATAAGGAAGAAGCCAAAAAGAAGGATGGCGACGGCGACGCTTCCGTGGATGACGACAAGGCCAAGGATTCCAAAGACGAAGCCGCTGAGGACGAGAGCGATGCGAAGAACGGCGAGAAGGACAAGAAGAAGAAAGACGACAAAATCGAGCCGATCAAGATTGATCTGGACGATTTGGAGCGCCGCACCATCCTGCTCCCGGTGAAGCCGGGCGCCTTCACCGCCATGGCGGTGAACGACAAGGGCCACCTGATCTATGCGCGCCGCGCGGCTCGAGGTCAGGACGACAAACCGTCGATCATGATCCTGGACCTCGAAGATGATAAGCACGAGGAGAAGACGGTCCTCAAGGATGTCGGCGCATTCGCCATCTCGTCCGACGGCAAGAAACTTTTGGTTAGCAAAGGCGACGAAACCATGGCCATTGTGAACGCGGCGGCCGACCAGAAGATGGACAAGCCGATCTCGAAGGCGGGCATGAAGTCAACGATCGATCCGCGCAGCGAATGGCGGCAGATGTTCAACGAGGCCTGGCGCATTCAGCGTGACTTCTTCTACGATCCGAACATGCACGGCGTGGACTGGCCCGCCATGCGCAAACAATATGCCCTCATGCTGGACGACTGCGTCTCACGGAGCGATCTGAGTTTCGTCATTGGCGAGATGATTTCGGAACTCAACGTGGGCCATGCCTATGCCCGCGGCGGGGGCGACTTCGACCCGGTGCCCAGCGTTTCGGTCGGGATGTTGGGTTGCGATTTCGAGTTGGACAGCGGCGCCTACCGCATCACCCGAATCCACGAGGGAGCGCCCTGGGACCTGGACGCTCGCGGGCCCCTCAGCCAGCCGGGCGTCGACGTGAAGGAAGGCGACTATCTTCTGGCGGTCAACGGCGTGCCATTGGATACGAGTAAAGATGTCTGGGCCGCGTTCGTTGGATTGGCGGATAGCGTGGTCACGTTGACCGTAAGTGAGAAGTCCGTCCGTGACGACGATGCTCGCACCGTTGTGGTGAAGCCATTGTCGGACGAAGCCACGCTTCGGTATCGCGCCTGGATCGAAAAGAACCGTGCCTTCGTCGAGGAGAACTCCGGCGGCAAGGTGGGATACGTCTACGTACCGGATACGGGCGTCAACGGCCAGAACAACTTGATTCGCCAGTTCTTCGGGCAGCGGGACAAGAAGGCGCTCATCATTGACGAGCGGTGGAACGGCGGCGGGCAGATTCCCAACCGATTCATCGAGCTTCTGAACCGACCCGTGTCGAATTACTGGGCCGTGCGCGACGGCCGAGACTGGGTTTGGCCGCCCGACGCTCACCACGGGCCCAAGTGCATGTTGATCAACGGTCTGGCCGGCTCGGGGGGTGATTGTTTCCCCTACTACTTCCGCCAGTCGAAGTTGGGAAAGTTGATCGGCATGCGCACGTGGGGCGGGCTGGTCGGCATCTCAGGCAATCCCATTCTGATCGACGGAGGCCGCACGACCTCGCCCACCTTTGCCTTCTATGAGACTGACGGCACCTGGGGCGTGGAGGGGCATGGCGTCGATCCGGACATCGAGGTGGTCGACGATCCGTCGCTCATGGTCAACGGAGGTGATCCGCAACTGGACACGGCCATCGCCCTGATGCTCAAGGAGCTTGAAACCAACACGTTTGCGCCGCCGCCTCGCCCGGATTACGTGAACCGTAGCGGCATGGGCATCCGCGAACAGGATAAGTAGGCGGGAGAGCGGTATGGCCTTCATTTCCTATGCGGACGATGGTCCGTTGGGCCCCGGGCTGGCCGCGCTGTACGAGCGCAACCGCGATCCACGGCACGGCGGCGTCGACAACATCCTGCGGATTCACTCGCACAATCCGGCCTCGACCGAAGCGCATCTTCTGCTCTACAAGACGCTGATGTTCGGCCGTGGCCCACTCTCACGAGTTCAGCGCGAGATGATTGCCGTCGTCGTGTCGCAGGTGAACGCCTGCCACTACTGACTGCGCCACCACGGAGCAGGTCTGCTCCGGTTGGTGAAGGACGAGGCGTTCGTGCGACAACTCCAGGCCGACTACCGAACGGCCGACTTGTCGCCGGCCGACAGGGCCATGCTGGACTACGCCTCGAAGCTCACGCGCACGCCGGCCGACGTGTCGCAATCCGACGTTGACCGCCTTCGCGAGGTCGGGTTCGACGACGCGGCCATTCTGGATATTTGTCAGATCGCCGCCTACTACGCGTTCGTCAACCGCCTGGCCGAGGGGCTCGGCGTGGAACTGGAAGACTTCTGGGACGGTTGAGCCCTCGGGCCATGATGGATTCGGACGAACCCGAATTATCAGCGAGCTCCCGCCTACGGGATGAAACCGTCACGGTTGCCCGCACTACGCCAGAATGAGATCCACGAACATCTGAATGTCTTTCCCGTCAACGAGGCCGTCGAACGTCAGGTCTGCGGCGCATTTCTCCTCGTTCGTCGCCCCGGCGGGATCCAAGAGCAGGTCAACGAAGTCGGAGACATCCAGTATGTCGAGGTTGCCGTCCACGTGCACATCGGCCAGGATGCAGTCGATGTTCACAAAGTGCATCGTGAAAGGCTCGGAATCGGCGTAGTTGGTCGCACCGTCGTCGATGAGCCTGAACGTGGCGTTCCAGAGATACTGATCTGGATCAAAACTCGGATCGTCGGAATTGATATGCCATGTCAAGTGAATATGCAGACTCTCATTTCCCAGGAATAGCTGCTCGCCAACCTCGTCCATGATGTTGAAACTCGGGTCGATTGCCCGAAAGGCTTCATCCATCTCCACGGCGACAAGCGAAATCTGGGCGCCGGTCTCCATGCTGAACAGGTCAGCGCCGGGATCATCGCTAACGATTCTGTCGAATCCTGGATCGTTGTCCGACCAACCATTAAACAACCCGCCGACCGGCGGAAGCGTCACGGCGTTGTCGGCGACACTAAAACCGCCTATCTTGAGTTGTCCCGCTGCCGTTCGCCCAATCCACACATCACCAAACTCCTGCGCCAATGCCGGGCGAGCTCCACTGAGGATCCCCAAGGCAACGATGGTCCATACAGCTTTACGCGAAGACACCTTGGTACGTCGTCTCGAGGCAAGAACACTGCCAAGCAGCAGCAACGTCGCGGTGCAGGGCTCGGGAACCGGCGAGAACGTCGACGTGAAGGCATCAGACGGTTGATATCCGGTGATGCCTACGTCGATGAGCCGCCCCGTCGCCTGCCAAAGGGTTTGCCCCGGATCGAATAACGGGTCATCAGAGTTGATTTGCCAAAAAGGGTGCTCGTCAAAGTCGGGCGGCCCCACGACGAACTGATCACCAGGATTGGAGAAGGTCGCGGCAAATCCTTGCGTCCATCCCCGAAACGCAGGATCAAATGAGACCACCTCATAGCGGATGTCCGCTCCGCTATCGAGCATCAAGAAATCGTCTGCCGGCAGGTCCACGTCGATACTGAAGAAGCCGGGCTCGGCATCACCCCAACCACTGAGCACCGCGAGGATCGGCGGCAATTCCAGGATTTGCGAAAAATCAAAAGCCACTGCCAATTGGCCTGCTGAAGTCCGGCCAATGTTGAGATCACCTGCTTTCTGGGCAAAGGCGGCAGAAGCCGAAAAAAGCACGACCGCTGTCGTTGCCGTAAGTCTCGCGCTCAATCTTGTCATTTGAAGCCTCCTTCGAGAGCCGCCCGAAAGCGACTGTTTTCCGCGTGTTCCATGTAACTTCTTTCCGTGTCGCCCGGGCCGGTTACCACCCGAGTCTTGGATCGAACTTGTTGTGAGTCCATGCGATGTTGGGGAAACTGCTCGCCTTTAGGTCGATTCTGTAGGTTTGCTCGAACTTGCTAGGCTCCGCATGTCCATCCACCATCGCATAGTTCGCCTTATGGAGATGACGTTGGGTTTCCACCTGCTCCGAAGCCAACCGAACCGGGTCGGAAAACCAGGTCTCAGGGTGAACGTGGTCGGCCCCTGCGAATCGGCCTTCCTCCGCCAATTCGACCCAATAGATGGCGTTCGCGGGCCGCTTGATGCGTGTCAGCAAGAGGAACTCCTCGGTCCCGGGAAGGAGCCCGGTCATGTAGTAGTTACTTGCGTAACTCATGCGACGAAACTTGTCCGTCGTCCCCGGCACGGGCGCCTGCCAGTGGAGGCTGTCATCTGAGGGGCATCGCGTGACACGCTGATTGCCGTATTCCCTGACCATCGTGTTGATCCACGCGCGCTCCTCGTCCGTGGAGCCGCCGTGCGCCAATCCGACGGTGGGACACCGGCCACCATTGGCGTCCGCATACATCTGCAAAGCCTGGGCCATCACCCGCATGTTGCTGAGGCATGCGGTCGCCTTGCCCAACTGACGTGAACTGGACAACGCCGGCAACAGTATGCCAATGAGCAAGGCGATAATTGAAATCGCAACCAATAACTCGATGAGCGTAAAGCCGCGTCGTTTCATGGCAGAGCCTCAACGCATCCTTCACAAGAATGACGATGTCGCTTGCGCACTAACACCAGCGCCGCACAAGAAACGGCGCGCAGGAGGGCGCGATGACGAACGCAAGAAGCGGCGCATGAGAGCGCGCCACCTACTAACTAAAATGTGATGTAGAACGGATCAGGAACGTGAGATGGGAGGCGCCCGAGGCACGGCGGAACGAAACCGATCGTGCCGAACCCAAGGCGAATCGAGCAGAGAAAACAGTCTCGAAGCGCAATTGGTAAAGCATAACAGGGCCGCCACAACGGCCCCCAGAGCGGTGGTGGCCACCTTCAGAACGTAGCAAATCTGGCAGTCTTTGGCACCGAGAGCCTCGTGGCCGTGCGAGGAATGCCACAAGTCGAGCGCACCCGTGCTGAGCAACAGGTAGGACGCCAACAGCAGGGTTGTCGTGGTGCGTCTGATCATGACGGCGGCCGGAACTCCGCGCTTAGACCCATAAAACTCTTTCAGTATTGTACTACATTGGTATACATTGTCAAGTATTTCGCTAAAAACCGGCCGAGTTCTTGAGAAACCGATATTACGACAGACAATTGCTGATTGAGTTCTCCCAACCGCTTAACCCCGAAAATATCCTCATGCCTTCGTCCGAGCGGGATGCCAAACCATACGGCATCCTCGCAGATTGCCCCCGGCGCGAGATGTTCATGCCCTGACGTCGCGACTTTGCACCACGATCACGCCCGCCGCGCGCATCTCCGCAAGGGCGTCCTCGATGTCACCGGCCTGAAGTTCCACCCCTCGGCAACCGTCCTCGATGAGGACGGTGTCGAAGCCAAGCGACCGCGCGTCCAGCGCCGTGAACTTCACGCAATAATCCGTTGCCAGCCCCATGACATAGACGCGCGTGACGCCCTGTTTCTTGAGAAACTCCCCAAGGCCCGTCGCCCCGCGGTGGCCGTTGTCGAAGAAGCCGCTGTAGCTGTCCACGTCTCGATCCGTGCCCTTACGGAAGACTTCGGCGATTCGAGTCGTGTCCAGATCGCCGAGGAACTCCGCACCGGGCGTGTCCTGCACGCAGTGCGTCGGCCAGAGAATCTGTTGTTGATCGCAGAGCTGGATCACTTCGCCGGGTTTCCGGCCCGGATGGTTCGCCGCAAAGCTGCCATGATCCGGTGGATGCCAGTCTTGCGTTGCCACGACGAGATCGAAGCGCGCCTGCACCCGATTCGCAACAGCCACGACCGCATCACCGTTCGGCACCGCCAAGGCGCCGCCGGGTACGAAATCGTTTTGCAGGTCTACGAGGACCAGGCTATCCCTCATCGCATCCACTACCCGGCTTCTGCGGCCACGGCCGGTGGCGAGAAGTATTGCCGCCGGAACCACAGCGCCACGTTCACCAATCCTATCAGGACCGGAACCTCAACCAAGGGGCCGATGACCGCGGCAAAGGCGACGCCGGACTCGATTCCGAAGACCGCGACGGAGACTGCTATGGCCAACTCGAAGTTATTGCTTGCCGCGGTGAAGGCGATCGTCGTGGTCTGCCCGTATCCCGCCCCGAGTCTCCTGCCCATCCAAAACGACAGCAGGAACATCACCACGAAGTAGATGCAGAGGGGAACCGCGATACGGACGACGTCGAAAGGTAACTGGACGATGTATTCGCCCTTCAGAGAAAACATGACCAGGATCGTGAAGAGCAGCGCGATCAACGTAATCGGCGAAATCTTCGGGATGAACGTTTCTTCATACCACGCCCGCCCCTTGGCCTTGAGCATCACGAACCGTGTGACCATCCCGGCCAGGAACGGAATGCCCAGGTAAATGAAGACACTCTCCGCGATCTGTCCGATGGTCACGTCGACGGCGGCACCTGCCAGCCCAAACAGTGGAGGGAGCACGCTGATGAACAGCCATGCATACACCGAGAAAAACAAAACCTGGAAGATGGAATTGAACGCCACCAGGCCCGCCGCATATTCCGTGTCGCCATCGGCCAAATCGTTCCAGACGATGACCATCGCGATGCAGCGGGCGAGGCCGATCATGATCAACCCGACCATGTACTCCGGGTAGCCGCGCAGAAACAACACCGCCAGGGCGAACATCAGAATCGGGCCGATCACCCAATTCTGCACGAGCGACAGGCCGAGCACCCTGGTGTTGCGGAACACATCGCCGAGTTCTTCGTACTTCACCTTGGCCAGCGGCGGGTACATCATCAGGATCAACCCGATGGCGATCGGAATGTTCGTCGTCCCGACCTGAAAACGATTGATGGTACGTTCGGCGCTCGGAAAGAAGTAACCGGCGCCGACACCCAAGGCCATCGCCAGAAAAATCCAAAGCGTCAGGTAGCGGTCGAGGAAGGACAATCGTTTGGCAGGTGTATTGCTCATCGTTGAATCATCTCACTAACGAAACGCTGGAAGACGAATCTCCGCTCCCGGCTCGACGGTTACCGCGTCGACGTGCCCGACGACCTGGCGTTCGCCCTGCACCAGTGCATGGATATGAACGCGCGTACCCGCGTGAGTGAGGGTTCCGGGTGGACCATCACTGTAGAAACCAACCAGGACCCCTTTCACGTCGTCCGTCCGGGTCCGAATCGGATCATGGGTCGGATCGTCATTCCCCTTGGACTGGGTAAAGGGGCACTGACCATTGAGGACGTGCATTTCGAGGGTTGAGAAGCGGCCCTCGACGAGAAACGGAAAGGGAGAAGCCGGGTTCAGCCCGATCGTCGTGGCGGCGTCGCGCACCGCCTGCTCCAACTCACTGAGGGATCGGCGATTGTCCGTGCGTTGATCGACCCACCGTGGAACGGTTGCGATGGCCAGAAACGCGGCCGTCGCGTTCGGTGGGGCGGGATGTTGCGTTTGTGTGCCGCCCCGACCATCAGCCCGAGTCACCCAGGTTTTGCCATCGAGGACGACGATCTCCCCGGCCAAACCCTCCGGTGCGCCGATCCCCACGCCATGCGGTCCGGCAACGTCTTCCAGACGGACCTTTCCCGACGTGTCGCCGTCGTGCAGCACGCCGCGTAGCGTGCCCCAGGTCTGCACATTTCCGTTCCAGGTGCCGCTCGCGCAGCCTCCCAGAACGGGGGCCAGCGCCGAAGTGATCAGAATGATCGTGTCTCTCACGGTTTGTTCTCCATCGTGTGATGCGCCGCATCAGCGTATCGTGCGCCGGCACCGGACCTTCGTGCTGCATCACGCACTGGCCTCCACCCGACTCGCCTCCACGCGTTAGCCACAGCAATCCCCGGTGCGGTGCGCGCGAAGCTGGTCGAGGTCGGCCTGCAACTGGTCGATCCCGCGAAGACACGAGCGTATGCAGTTGAGGAGCGTCCGTTGCAACCCTTTGGGCAGCCGGGCGACGGCGTAGTATTTCCACTTGCCCTCCGTCCGAACCGTGACCAGTTCCGCCCGGCGAAGATAGGCCAGGTGCCGCGAGACTTTGGGCTGAATCTCATCGAGAATCGTGCACAGGTCGCAAACACAGGCTTCGCCTTCCAGCAGCAGATTGAGAATCCGCAGCCGCGTCGGGTCTGCAAAGGCTCGAAACAGGTCGGGTGACGTTGCGAGTGAGGTTGACATATACGCTTAAGCATATATGACGGTCGGCGGTTTGTCAACCTTCACCCGCCGGTGATCCTCTCAGGCGGGCAGCCGAATGGCCGAGATGGTCTTGTGGCGGCCGGCGAACCACCTCGCCGGGCCAATGATGGGCCCGCGCACAACTTATCCTCGGTAAGGGATTGAACTGAACGTCATCCATGGGGCCGTGCTGTAAAGGTTTCCGCCCCTTGTCCACGCGCTTCGAGAATGAGGCGAGTCTTCAGATTGTGCAGCCCCTCCTCCAAACCGACCGGATACTCGTGCGGATTGGCAAATCGCTTGATGCCCGGATGTAGGCCGGCCAGTTGCGTTTGGACTTCTCGTCGTGATGCTTCCAGGGGAGGGGCGTCGTACACGCGCTTGCCCTCGCGGAAGATGGGAACCAGCAGATCGGTGAATGCCGTGTCAGCGGGGATGACTTTCCGCCGGGTCATATCCAACGGGTCCACCACCGTGCACCCGCCGCTCAAGTCGCTCTGAATGTCGTAGATGGCATCGGCCTGGAATCGACCATCATCGAGGTATCTGCGCACCTGGAGAATCCCCGGGTTGGAAACTTTAATCGTTTGCTCGGAGAGCTTCAGGCGGTATTTCCAGTCTTCACCAGGTTGTCGGACGGCCGAGAGTTTGTAGACGCCGCCGAGAGCCGCCTGATCGTGACCGGTGACCAGCTTCGTCCCCACGCCCCACACTGCCACGGTTGCGCCTTGATCCTTCAGACTCTCGATGAGGTATTCGTCCAGGTCGTTGCTGGCCACGATCGTCGCCTTGTCGAAGCCGGCCTCATCGAGGATCTTCCGCGCCTCGATGCTCAGATAAGCGAAATCGCCGGAATCCAGCCGGATGCCGAGCATTTCGTGTCCCCGGGCGCGAAGTTGCCTGCCGATTCCAACGGCCTTGTGAACGCCTTCGATCGTGTCATACGTATCCACCAGGAACACGCAATTGTTGGGCATGGCCCGGGCGTAGGCTTCGAAGGCCTCCTGCTCGGTATCGAAGCTCATCACCCAACTGTGGGCATGGGTTCCGCGGACCGGGATGCCGAAGAGTTTTCCCGACAGGACATTCGACGTGGCCGCGCAGCCTCCGATGTATGCCGCCCGACTCGCCGCCAGCGCGCCGTCGATGCCGTGTGCGCGGCGCAGGCCAAACTCCAGCACGTCGTCACCCCGCGTCGCCAGACAGAGCCGCGCCGCCTTCGTGGCGATCAGCGACTGAAAGTTGATCATGTTCAGCAGGGCGGATTCCAGGATTTGTGCGTGGATGATGGAGCCGTGCACCCTGACAAGGGGCTCATGCGGAAACACCACCGTCCCTTCGGGCACTGCATCGATGTCGCAGGCCAACACCATGCCACCGAGGTATTCGAGAAACGCCGCCTCAAACAACGGTTCGCCGTCGTTGCCGCGGAGCGCTGCAAGGTAGGCCAGATCGTCGTCAGCGAAGCGGAAGTGCTCGAGGAAGCCGATCGCGTATCCGAGCCCGCAGGCAATGGTGAACCCGCCGTCGAAGGGGTTTTGGCGAAAAGACAAATGGAAGACCGCCTCACGGTCTTTCACACCCGCCTTCCAATAGCCATAGGCCATGGTGAGCTGATAGAGGTCGGTCAACAGGGCCAGCGACGGCCGATACAGATCGTTGGGGGTGATCATGGCGAATTATCCCATGGGCTCGCCGTGCTCGCAAGGCCTCCCATCTGAGCCTTCACGATCCGGGTCCGTGACGCTTTCGGCGGCAAAGTCTCCGCACCGAAGGGTTGCGGGCACTCGGCCGCGCGTGTTCGCCCCGAAGGGGCGCAGGAATGTAGTGCTCCGTCACAGTTGATCTTTCGGGTGGTACGGGCGTCTCGCCCGTCCGGAACGGGCAAGATGCCCGTACCACCCAACCCGAAGAATTGATTGTGACGAAGCAGTAGCCACGGGTGGAGTCCCGGCCTGCCGGGACGGAACCCGTGGTCATTTTGTGAGAATGCACTCCCGCCCCGGATGGGGCGGAGGCAGTTCAATTGCTGCACACGCGCTCCAGCGGTGGAGCATTC